>Ga0154874_123_pt1 | contig 34133 bp, 30 predicted proteins | sample Rifle2008BG19ft_FD_105846 | JGI IMG/M metagenome (GOLD analysis project Ga0154874, IMG submission 105846) | candidate division Zixibacteria bacterium RBG_19FT_COMBO_42_43
TTCCGTGAGTAAATTTTAGCAAGCGTCTCCTCCCAGTTAAAACTGTCCCCCATCTTCTCTTCTAAAAGTTGTTTCAATTTTCTCTCTAAAATATTTTTCAGTTCGTTTTTTAGCTGTTCTTTGCGATTTTTCTCTAAAAGTAAATGAGAAGTTAAAAACTTTTGATGCTTTAAAATAGCTTCCTGCAATTCTGAAATCCCTTTTTCATAGATGGCCGAAGTGCTGATAACCGGATAATTCCATTTTTCGGTATGTCTTTTGATATCCAGAATCATATTCAAATGCGCCACCGCTTTGGGGGCTCCCTCCCGGTCTGATTTGTTGATGACGAAAATATCCCCTATTTCTATCAATCCGGCTTTAAGGGCCTGGATGCTGTCACCGGATTCCGGAGTCAGAACCAAGACTTTAGTATCTGCCTGATGTGACACTTCTATTTCTATCTGACCTACACCCACGGTTTCTAATATAATAAAATCCTGTCCAAATGCATCTAAAACTAAAGCCACTTCATAAGTTGACTTAGCCAAGCCTCCTTCCCCGCCTCTAGATGCCATACTGCGAATGAAAACCCCTTTCTTGCCGGCCAGAGATTGCATCCGGATACGGTCACCCAAAAACGCACCTCCGGAAAAAGGGCTGGTGGGGTCGACTGCAATTATACCTACTTTAGAGCCATTCTGGCAAAGCTTTAAAGTCAGTTTATCCACTAAACTGCTTTTACCAACACCTGGCGGACCGGTTATTCCTATTTTATAGGCCCGGCCGGTTTTGGAGTAAATACTTGACAAAACTTTTTGGTAATCTTCGGCCTGATTTTCCACATGCGAAATCAGAGTTGCTAGGGCCTTTTGGTCCCCTTTCCAGAATTGCTCTAATACCGTCATCTGAATCTTTTCTCCATACTAAAGGCACCATCTCTTATTATGAAAATTGAACTGAACTGCTTAACTTTATATCTTTTACTCTTAATTGTACCGAATTATTCCCGTTGAAGAAATTATTTTCCAAAACATAAGCCAAGTCGTAGCGCACATCTCTGGCTGAAAGCGGTTTGATAAAATCCCCCTGCTCAAAGGCAATCCCGTCCAGCTGTTTATTATTCTGATTGATTCTTAATTTTAGATGATTATTCCCCACCACCGAGGGCTGGGCAAAATTTCCTAAGTTTTTGGTAACCAAGACCGGCCGCATGTTTCCCGGACCGAAAGGAGCCATCTGCTCTAAATAGGTAACCAGTTCTTGATTTATCTCGTCCAAATTTACTTCACAGTCGATATTAAGTTGAGGAATCAAATTCTCTTCAGTCAATTTTTGGGACGCCACATTCTGCAATTTCTCTTTGAAGCTCTCTAAATTTTTCTTTTCTAAAGCCAAGCCGGCTGCCTGCTTGTGACCGCCAAAGCGGATTAACAACTCCTTACATTCGTTTAGGGCCTCAAACAAATGAAAACTGGGAATCGAACGGGCTGAACCTTTGGCTTCCTGTCCATCCAGAGCTAAAAGTACCGTGGGACGATAATATATCTCGGCAATCCTGGCTGCAATTATTCCCACAATCCCGGGATGCCAGTTCTCTCTTACTAAAACTATGGCTTTATCTTCTGATTTAAATTCCCTTTCAGCCATCTCTAACGCTTCTTTCATAGTTCTTTCATCTATCTCTCTTCTTCTGCGATTCTCCATCTCTAAAAATAGAGCCAATTGGCTCGCTTCTCTGGGGTCGGTGGTGCTTAGAAGTTTTATGGCGCACTGGGCATCCCCTAATCTGCCGACAGCATTTATGCGAGGAGCTAATCCGAAAACGATGTGGCTGGTGGCTAGTTTTTTTCCTTCCAGACCCGAGTTTAAAATTAAATCCTGGATTCCGAATTTTTCCGATTTCTCTAATTGCTCCAGACCTAACTTAACCAAAATTCTATTTTCTTTGGTCAACGGCACGATGTCTGCGGATGTTCCCAAAGCCACCAAATCCAAATGCCGGATCAATCCTTTTTCATCCAATCCTAGTTTTCTAAAAACCCCGCTGATCAGCTTGAATGCTACTCCGACTCCGGAAAGCTCACCTCCCGGATAATCGGTTCGCTTAGGATTGACCACAGCGTATGCATCTGGAACTTTCTCCTTGGGCTCGTGGTGGTCGGTGATGATTAAATTTATCCCGATTTCCTGGGCGAAATCCGCTTCTTCCACAGCTGTCATTCCGCAATCCACTGAAACAATTAAACCGGCTCCTCTTTTCTGGGCCTCTTTTATCCCTTCCTTTGAAAGACCATAACCTTCCAGCAAACGATTGGGCAGATAGTAGCTGACTTCTCCTCCTAAGTGGGACAGGCATAAGTAAAGTAAAGCCGTGGCAGTAATACCATCTACATCATAATCCCCGAAGAGCATAATCTTTTCTTTATTTTTCAAAGCTAAAATAATTCTGTCAGATGCTTTTTCTAAATCTGGTAAAACAAACGGGTCTATCAAGTCCGAAAAAGCGGGGTTTAAAAATTTTTCAGCTTCCTGGCGAGAATTAATTCCGCGCTTGAGTAAAATTTTGCATAAAACCAAGGGGAGATTGGTTTCACCCGAGAATCGGGCCGCGGCAAGTGAGTCTGCCTCCGGTATTACTCTCCAGCTGGGTTTTCTTTGAGTCGCAATAGCCATGGTTCATTTACTACTGTATGGCGTAGCCAAAAAATTATAAATAAGCCAGAGTAAACCATAAGCCGAGTTCTGTGAGACAAGCTGTCTTAGCTTGCTGGTGACCATTAATCTAGCCCCTTTATTGCTAAAGAGGTCCTAGCGACCTACCCGGAAGTACAAGCGAACCAGGTTTTCTCCTTCCTTATGCGGTCTTGCTCCCAGTGGGGTTTTCCCAACTTTAAGTTTCCTCAAAGCCGGGTGGTCTCTTACACCACCGTTTCACCCTTGGTCGGCTGCCGACTTTTCAGTTGACAACCGGCCGGTTTAGTTTCTGTGGCACTTTCCGTACCTTCACAGGTCCCCCGCGTTACGGGGCACTGTCCCTGGGGGAGCTCGGACTTTCCTCCCCGATTTTAATCGGGGCGACCACCTGGTTTACTTTGGCTTACTTAAATTCTACTTTGGGTACCTCCTGTTTAGATTCGGGTGCTTCAAAATAAACTCCTTTTTGAAAATCAAAACTTTGGGCTATCAAATTTACCGGAAATCTTCTTAAGAGCTGGTTAAAGCGCAAAACCCCTTCGTTGTATCTTTTTCTCTCAATGGCGATTCGATTTTCAGTGCCTGCTAGTTCATCCATCAGTTTGTTGAATGATTCATTGGCTTTCAAATTGGGATAATTTTCCGCAATGGCTAAAAGTCGTCCCAAGAAACCGGAAAGTTCATTGGCTGCTGAGATTTTTTCATCTACGCTTCTGGCACCCGCCAGTTTGGCTCTAGCTTGGGCCACATTTTCAAAAATCTCCTTCTCATGTTTGGCGTAGCCCTTGACTACCTCCACTAAATTGGGAATTAAATCCGACCTTCTTTGCAGTTGGGTCTCCACCTGAGCCCACAGAGCTTTGATGGCTTCATCCTGTTTGACCAGGCGATTGTAAGTAACCCAAATGTAACCTGCTATTAATATTACAAAGAACAATAGTATAAAAAACCCTGCTGCTCCGAATACCCAACCTTTTTTAAGAGGCATATTTTTTCCTTTTTTATGTTTTTAGAATATAAAAACTCTAATTGGCTTAGTCAAGATTACAATCTTTGGAAAAAGCGGTAATTGGGAGCTTCCTTGGTAATAATTACGTCATGAGGGTGGTTTTCTCTTTGACCCGCTTCGGTTACCCGTATGAACTTGGCTTTCCGCTTTAATTCGGCCACATTTTTGACTCCGCAGATTCCCATACCAGCTTTAACTCCTCCTACTAATTGAAAAATGGTGTCTGAAAGATTTCCTTTGTAAGGAACCATCCCTTCTATCCCTTCCGGGACCAGCTTGGTTGGTTCTTCTTCCTCTTCCTGGAAGTATCTGTCTTTGGAGCCCTTTTTCATGGCTTCCATGGACCCCATTCCCCGGTAGGTTTTAAAACTTCGGCCCTCGTATAAAATCATCTCCCCCGGGGCTTCTTCGGTTCCGGCTAAAAGTGACCCTATCATCACTGCGTCTGCCCCAACTGCCAAAGCTTTGGTCATATCGCCGGAGTATCTGATTCCCCCGTCGGAGACAATGGGAATATTATACTGGCTGGAGACCTCGACCACGTCGGCAATGGCGGTTATTTGAGGGACGCCGGCACCGATGACCACTCTGGTGGTGCAAATTGAAGCCGGTCCTATGCCGACTTTTAAGCAATCACACCCGGCTTTGATTAAATCCAAAGCCCCTTCTTTGGTTCCGATGTTACCAGCCAGGATTGGAGTTTTAGGAAACCAGCTTTTCAATTTTTCAACCGCCTCTAAAACCCCTTTGGAATGTCCGTGAGAAGAATCCACCACTAAAATATCTACCTCCTGGTCCGCTAAGGCCTCGGCTCTTTCTTTTAAATCTTTGGCTACGCCTACTGCCGCTCCTACACGCAGTCTTCCCCGGGCATCTTTGCAGGCCAGAGGAAACTGCTCTCTTTTCATCATGTCTTTGACCGTAATCATCCCCTTCAGATTTTTTTTTCTGTCAACCAAAAGCAGTTTTTCAATCCGGTATTTCCGCAAAAGCTCCCGGGCCTCTTCTAAGCCGATATTTTCCGAGGCGGTGATCAGGTTTCTCTTGGTCATTATTTCGCCGATTTTACGATTCAGATTTTTCTCAAATCTCAAGTCGCGATTAGTCAAGATTCCCACTAATTTTCTTCTTTTAGTAACGGGTATACCGGATATGTTGTATTTTTTCATGACTGCTAAAGCATCGCCGATTAATTTATCCGGAGGCAAGGTTATGGGGTCTTCTATCATGCCGGACTCCGACCTTTTGACTTTGCTGACTTCATTGGCCTGTCTTTCTACTGTCATATTTTTATGGATTACGCCCAACCCGCCTTCCCGGGCTAAGGCGATGGCCATTTTGGATTCTGTGACGGTATCCATAGCCGCACTCAAGATGGGAATGTTTAATTTGATTTGGGGGGTTAGGGTGGTAGAAATTTCTACTTCATTGGGTAAAACTTCCGATTTAGCCGGAACCAGCAGGATGTCGTCAAAAGTTAAACCGATTCTTTCAAATTTTTTGTCCATAAAATCTCCCTGGCTTAATTTTCTGAATCTGAATCCCAGATCAAAATTCGGCCGCAATTATCACAACAAATTATACCGTCTCCCTTTCTGATTTCCTGGATTCTTTGAGGTGGAAACGACTTGTAGCAGCCGCTGCAGGCTTTCTTTTTAACCGAGACCACCACCACTTCCCCTTTCCCTTTTCTTACTCTTTCATAAATGGCGGCGGCCGGCTTGCCGATTCGGACCGCTATATTTTTTCTCTCATCTTCCTTGATTTTGATTTTGGTCCCGATGGAGTCAATCTCTTTTTTCATTTCGGCCAATTGAACCTGGTTGGTTTTCTTGATTTCGGTTAATTGTTGTTTGTATTCCGGAATTTTGGCGTTCAGCTCTTCCATTTCGTTCATTACTTTTAAAAGCTCATCCTCACCTTTGCTGATTCTGGTTTTGCGGGTTTCCATTTCAGCCATCAAAGCATCATATTCTTTGTTGGTTTTGATTATTTTCATCTGGCTCTGGTACTTGGCTAATTCATTTTCCAGAGTCTGCAGTTCTAATTCCAGTCTTTTATAGTCTAACTGCAACTGGGTTAATCTTTCTTCCAAAGCTTTGACCGAATTGGCCGCTTCATCAATCTGCTTTTGCAGTTGGTGCACCATATCCGGCAGATACCCTTTGGAGCGCTCCAATTCTCCGATGGTATAATCTATCTCCTGTAATTTTAAAAGTAGCTCTAAATCTTTCTGCATAGTTATGATATATTTAAAAAAAAAGTGCACCCACTTCTGGTGCACTTTTTCGGAGAAATCGACCCATTTTGGGCAAGTTAAAATTTTCGAAGCCGAAATTATTTTGTTTTTCCCCTTTCTTGCTCATTGCTTACTTAATATACTCTCTTTCTAAAAAATAATCAACTTGGGCAATACAGGACTCGAACCTGTGACCTTTCGGATGTGAACCGAACGCTCTAACCAACTGAGCTAATCGCCCCTTTGAGCTTAATTTTGTTTTTATCAATTTAATCTACTATTCACTAATCACTAGCCACTGGTCATTCATATGGGCCCACCAGGATTCGAACCTGGGACCCACTGATTATGAGTCAGTTGCTCTAACCAGCTGAGCTATGGGCCCTGTTTTGCATAATAAATGATTCTTTTTCTTTAGTCAAGAGCCCGGCTCACCGCTTTTTTCTGAAATTACTACGTAAATTTGTTTATTTTATTGATTGGATGAACTTTTTGAATTATCTTATGTTTTGTCATCTAGCTGCCTATCAACAACTTATGTAGGTTTTCAGATAGTTTCTTAGCTGTCTCTGTGTCTTGTTTTGCTTCTGCATCTCTGATTTTATCCGTAATATCTTGAATTTGTTTTTCTTTTTGTTGCTTTCTTATAGAATTTATATAACCTGTTAATTGAAGCTCTAAATCTCCGGCACCAATCTCCAATACTGAAATCTCTGTGATTAAATTTCTGATTTTTCCATCTTTTATTTTGTCCAGCATACTAGATACGCTCAGAGGTTGGTGCTCCTTGTGGCTTTGAAAAAGTAATCTTAAAATTTCTCTGTGCTCACTGGTTACAAAATCTTCCACGGACAACTTTCCCTGCACTTTTTCTATTAAATATTCCCCTTCCAACAAGATTCTCAAAAACTCTTTCTCCAGGGTTTCGGTAGTCCGCCTGAGCGGCAGTGTTCCACCAGTTTTATTTTGAGATTTTGCAGGAGCTATTTTTCGGTTTAGGTTTTTTCTCAGAATATTTTCATTCATCTCCAAGCTCTCCGATAATTTTTTCAAAAAAAGTTCTCTTCTGACCTCATTTTTGATTTTGGAAGCTGTTTCCATAAAATCAGCTATAATTTTTTCCTGCTCCACAATTGTAAAAGTTGAAAATTTCTTTCCCAGACGGTTGGTTCTAAACTCTATCCAATTTTGAGCTTTTTCTATTAACTCTGTTAATTTTTCAGAGCCGGATTTTTTTACATAAGAATCCGGGTCTTCTCCCTGAGGGAAAGAGACAATTTTGACTTCAAAACCCTGGTCAAATAAAATATCCAAGCTTCGCACAGCTGCCTGCTGCCCAGCCGAATCCGAATCAAATAATAGGAAAACCTCTTGAGCATGGCGGGATAGGAGTCGGGCTTGGTCGGTTGTAAAGGCAGTCCCGGAAGTTGCGACTAAATTTTTTATCCCGGCTTGGAAAAGAGAGATAAAATCCATATACCCTTCCACGATTATGGCTTTTCCCTCTTCTCTGATAGAATCTTTGGAGAAACTCAAACCATATAAGATTTTTCCCTTTTGATAAATGGGTGTCTCCGGAGAGTTCATATATTTGGCTTCCTCTTTTGGATTTAAGGTTCTGCCCCCGAATCCCACAATTTTGCCGGAGATATTGAAAATAGGAAACATCAAGCGGTCTCTGAATCTGTCTACATATCCCTTCCCATCTGATTTGGGAACAATTAACCCTGCAGTAACCAGAATTTTAGGGTCCAGCCCTTTACTCTGGGCAAAACTTAGAAATCCATCCCATTTATCCGGAGCGTAGCCCAATGAAAATTTTTCCTCTGCGGTTGAATCAACGCCTCTCTGCTTTAAAAAAGTTTTGGCTTTTTCACTTAAATTTTTCTGATTTAAAGTTTGCTTGAAATAAGCATTGGCTACTGAATTGGCGTAATAAAGCTGGTCATTCAGGTCAGCGGTTTTTTTATCTTGTTGCGGTTTGGGTAATTTTATCCCTGATTTTCTGGCCAATAATTTCAAGGCTTCGGTGAACCCCAGCTTGTCATGATTCATCAGAAAAGTAAAAACATTTCCTCCTTCTCCGCAGCCGAAACAATGGTAAATCTGCTTGGCTTGATTAACCGAAAAGGAAGGGGTTTTTTCAGCGTGGAAAGGGCATAAACCGAAGTAATTGGCTCCTTTTTTTTTCAGAGGAACATATTCTGAGATGATATCTACAATATCACTGGCTCCTCTGACTTGGTCGATTAGGTCTTGGGAATAAAAAATTGCCATTTTTTGGACTTATTTTTTAATTTTTACTATGGTAACCCCGATGCCACCCTCATTCCATTGTCCTAAACGGGTATTCTCCACTCTGGGATGTTTTTTCAAAAACTCAGTGAGCTTTTTTCTCAAAGCCCCGGTCCCCTTGCCGTGGATGATGGAAATTTCAGAAAAATCAGAGAGATAAACCTGGTCCAAATACCGGTCAACTTTGTCAATGGCTTCTTCTGCTGTCAGACCTCGCAAATCAATCTCTGTGGAAACAGATTTTTCATTCAATTCATAGGTAGAGTGTGACATTTTTGGTTTTTTTGTTATTTCAGTATCAGGAACATGTTTTTTATAAACCTCATCTTTGCTAACTGATATAGTCACTTTACCAACTTTTATACGAACTTTTCCCGATTTATCCGGGGGAGCTAAAATTTCTCCGTCTGAATTCAAGGATTCAATCCAGACCAAATCTCCGGGGCTTAGTTTTTCGTCTCGGTAAATTTTCTCCGGTCTGAGTTTTTCTAATTCCTGCTTAATTTCTTCTTTTCTCTCCGCCACAAATCGAGTAGCTTTTTTGACCGCCTCTTTTTCGGCCTGTTTATCCCGTATCTCTTTTACTAAATTGTCCATATCCGATTTGGTCTTTTCTATTAATTCCTTGGATTCCCTGAGCGCCTTATTTTTAATCTCTTTCTCTTCTTTTTGAATTTTGTTTAATCTCTCCTGATAGGAGGCAACTAATTTTTCCAAAACCCCTTTCTGCTCCGCGGCTGTTTTTTCCTGCTCCCTGATCTTTTTCAGATTCTCTTCTAATTCTTGTATTAGACTGGTTAAGTCCTTTTCTTGAGTCCCTACTAAACCGGAAGCTTGTTGCACTATTTCTGGTTTTAAACCCAAGCGGGAAGCAATTTCAATGGCGTAACTGGCGCCCGGCAGTCCCATTTGGAATCTGTAAGTGGGCTGCAAGCTTTTGGTATCAAATTCAAAAGAGGCGTTTCGAATCTGGGGATTATTTTGAGCCAAAACTTTCAAAGCCCCGAAATGTGTGGTAGCTAAGGTCCGGACCTTTTTTTCAGTCAGATAATTCAAAATCGCTTCCCCCAAAGCCGCTCCTTCTTTGGGGTCAGTGCCTACTCCGATTTCGTCTAATAGAACCAGGCTCTGTCTGTCAGAGTTTTGGATAGCATTTATGATCTGTCTGATGTGGGAAGAAAAAGTGGACAAAGACATTTCAATCGATTGCTCATCTCCGATATCCGCAAAAATTTGAGTAAAGATATTTACTTCGGTGCCCGGCTCCGCCGGTATTTCTAAACCGGCCTGGACCATTAAGGTTAATAGCCCGACCGCCTTCAAAGCCACTGTTTTCCCACCGGTGTTGGGGCCTGTGATTATTACCGTGGTATAATCTTTCCCTAATTCAATAGTCAGTGGCACAACCTTTCTTTGATCCAAAAAAGGATGTCTTGCTTTGACTAATCTAACATATCCATCCTGATTCAGAACCGGTTTATTGCTTTTCAGGTCAATGGAAAATTTGGCTTTGGCATAAATAAAATCCAGCTCCGATAGAATTTCCAAATCGGCTGTCAGATTTTCTAAATCTAATCTGACTTGCTCTGATAATTCCCTTAGGATTCTGTGAATCTCGTTTCTTTCTTCAATATCCAGTTCCTTGAGCTGATTATTCAATTCGATGGCATCGGTCGGCTCTATATAAAATGTCAAGCCGGTGGAGGATTTGTCATGCACAATCCCTTTGACTTTATGAGTGTCAGATTCTCGGACCGGGATGACAAATCTTCCTTCACGCAGAGTGATTAAATCTTCTTCAGCTTTAGTTTTCTTTCCGGCCAAAATTGAGTTTAGCTTATCTATAATTTTATTTCTGACTGAATTTTTGTCTCTTCTGATTTTGGTTAATCTTTCCGAAGCCGAATTCTTGATTTCTCCGGAGGGCTCGATAGCTTTATTTATGGCGGTGTAAAGTTTTTCGTTGAACTTCAGGTTGGTGACCATTTTTTGAAAGGAAAACCTACCGCTTAAAACTGATTGAACAGCAGGGTATTTATCTTTCTTATCCTTGAAAAATTTCAGCCAATCTCTGGAACAAGCCAAAACCGTAGCCACATCCAATAACTCCTGCGGCTCCAAGCTGAAACCGGGAACCGAAATTTTTTTTAGCTCTTCCCGAATATCTTGAAAGTGAAGGGAGGGAATCCCTTCTTCGTACAGTAAAATCTCTTTAAACTGGCTGGTTTTATTTAAGGTTTCTTCAATCTCATTCGGGTCAGCTGAAGGGGAAAGCCCGGATACTTTCTCTTTACCAAGGTTGGAGTGACAGAAAAAGGAGAGTTTCTCTTTGAGCTTGTCAAATTCTAAAACTTTTAAGCTGTGCGCATCCATAGAAGTAGAAGCCAACTTACGTCGGTTCTACTTAAATATACACAAAACCAGGGAAAAAGAAAGTTATACTTTCCAGCTAGATAAACTTTGAGGTGGAAAGTTTACCTTTTTTTATTCGGATTCAGTTGACAAAAAAACTAACAATGTTAGTTTCTGTCTCCAGTTCCAAAATATTTTTCCAGACGGTCGATTAATTTATGCAATTTCTGATCGCTGGCCGCCATGGCCTCTTCGCTGAATTCCGATGTGGAGCCGGCCCACTTGCTTCTTTTGGCCAGAAGCGCTTTTTTGAGCTTTGCTACCATGGAGTCGCTATCCGGATGGATGACCGTGCTTTCCTCATAAACTAAGGGAATCGAGGCCCTCAAAATCGGCGCGAAAAAGGAATTATCCAGAGACCGGTTAAATGAAACCCCGATGGGTAAAAACATTAAGAGAAACAGAACAAACCCCATGGCAAACCAGCTTTGCAGGAATCCAAACATCCCTCCTCCTAATTGGTCTAATTTTCCTAGGGGCTGTAATGAGGCGATCTTATAGAATATGTAACCCAAGATTTTGAATGAGAGAAAGACAATCAGAAACAGGAAGATAAAACTCAAAAACGAAACCACCTGAGTCGAGATTTGGGCATGGGAAGTGACCTTGGCCGTGGCCCAATCAACGTAGTTGATGGCGATGATTATCCCCAGGATGAATCCCATTACCCCCATTACTTCCCGGACAAACCCCTTTTTTAACCCAAAATAAATGCCGGGTATGAAACCGGCAATTATGATAATATCAACCCAATTCATATCCCCCTCCTTGCTTTAAAAAATTTAGCTTAACTTAGCCGTTACCAAGGAACTGACCAGCTTGCCGTCGCTTCTGCCCCTGACTTTGGGCATCAATATCTTCATCACTTTCCCTAAATCTGCTTTGCTGACGGCGCCGGCTTCCTGTATGGCTTGCTCGATTAAGTCAGTCAATTCCTCTTCGGATAACTGTTTGGGTAAATATTCTAAAATTATGTTTAATTCCCCTTCTTCTTGAGCTACCAAATCGTTCCTTTGAGCTTGCCTAAACTGCTCAATTGAATCTTTATGTTTTTTCACTGCCGAAGCTAGAACTACCAGTTCCTCCTCTTCTGATAGAGGGGAGTTTTTTTCAATCTGTTTATATTTTAAGTCAGACTTTAACATTCTTAATGTGCTCAGTCTTATGGTATCCCTTTTTTTCTGGGCTTGTATTAAATCTTGACTTATCTTATCAAACAGACTCATAGTCCGGTAAAGTAATCTTTTCTCTTACTCTTTCTTTTGGCAGCGGCTAATTTCCTTTTTCTTTTTTCGGAAGGCTTTTCAAAGTGCTGGTGTTTTTTGATGTCTGCTAATATTCCCGACCTTTCACAGCTTTTGTTAAAGCGACGCAAGGCCTTCTCGAAACTTTCATCATCTCGGACAATGACCTGCACCATTACATTTTCAACCTCCTTTCAATTATGTTTTTCTTCATCCACTTATTATAAGCTCTATTCTTTAATTGTCAATAAAATAATTTAAAAAAAGTGAAAATTCTTGTATCGTGTTAACCTATTGCGAATCAATAAATTAGAGCTTGGACTAAAAGCTTCTTTTCAAAATACCCTTTAAAGCCCTTGAAAATACAGTATTTATACGGATTTGGGGTAGCTAAAAAACAAGATTTCACCGCAGGCAGTAATTATATAAGCTCAACTCATTTCTCCACAAAGAGTTAATACCTGAGAAACAAGTATTATCGAAGCGGTTTCGGTTCTTAATCTTCGCGGACCCAAACTGACCGAGACCGTTTTGTACTCTCTGGCTTTTTCTAATTCAGATGGGGTAAAACCTCCTTCCGGGCCGACCAAAAGCAGGATATTTTTATATTTATTTTGAGAATTGAAAACTTCTCTGACAGATTTACTCTGTGGCTCTAAGCTGGCAATTAAGGTCAAGTCATACTCAGGGGTTTTCTGCAAAATCTGTTCGAACTCCATTATTTCGTGAATTTTTGGCAGATAACTTCTTAGAGATTGCTTCATAGCTGCGATGGCTACTTTTCTCCATCTGCTGGTTTTATTTTGGGCTTTATTTGTTTTCTCCAGCTTGACCAAACTTTTATCGGTTAAAATCGGAATGAAGGCATTCACTCCGATTTCAGTACATTTTTCGATTACCGAATCCATTTTGGTTCCGGCAGATAAAGCCGGAGCCAGAGTTATATTGACCAAAGGCTCATTTTCTTTTCTGACACAGGTTAAAATATCTCCCTCTACACATTTTTTGGAGATATTTGAGATTACCACCTTGTATTTATTCCCCAATCCATCCACCACCGGAATAATTTCCCCTTTGTTGAATTTTAGAACCTTGGCTAGGTGGAAAGACTCTTCCCCTTCTATTAAAACTCGGTCATTTTTAATCTTTTCCGGTGGAGTATAGAAATTAGTTATGGGCTTTCTTTCGGGCTGCAACGCTAATCCATCCTTCCCTCGACTTCGCTCGGGATGGTGAGCTTGTCGAACCATTTTTCTTTAAGACTCTTAAGATATCCAATTTGTTGCTTTTTAAAAGGTTTTTTATTTTCTCTTCTTCGGAATTTAATAGTCCGGATAAAATTAAAGTCCCTTTTGGTTTGACTTTTTCTTTGAGCTGATTTAAAACTGTTTTTATTTGAGTAAAATTTAAGTTGGCCACTGCTAAATCAAAATAATTCGGCTTAACTTGGGAATTCAAACCGCCTAACCTAAAGTTTATATTGCTAACTTTATTTAGTTTTAAATTTTTTTGGGCATTGTCAATGGCATCCGAATCTATATCCAGAGCTACAACTTTTTGAGCGCCTAACTTAGATGAAGCAATAGCCAGAATCCCGGAACCGGTCCCCAAATCCAGAACTTTAAAATTCAGCTGAACAAATTTCTCTAATAATTTAAGACACATCTGGGTGGTAGCATGTTCTCCGGTGCCGAAAGCCATCTGAGGATAAATATTTATTACAATTTTGTGAGGAAATTTCTTTTTCACCCAGGGAGGTTTAACTAAGATATTTTTGGTAATCGAAAGCGGCTTAAAATTCTTTCTCCAGTTCTTGGACCAATCAAGCGCTTTTACTTTGCTAATTTTTATTTGAGGAGAACTCAATTGAGGAAAAATCTGTCTTAAGTGAGCCAGATAATTTCTTAATAGCTTAAATTTTAGCAGATGCGAAGAGTTTTCCGGAATAAAACTGGTCAGGATGGTTTGTTCTTTTTCCTCTTTAAAAATTACTCCGGAAAAGCCTAATTCAGTCAAAAAATTGCTTAGGGGGTCAGATAACTCTGCAGGGGTGGAAATTCTTACTGCAAAATAATTCTTTTTCTTAGGAGAGGGCTTCTTCAAAACTTAAATCCCCAAAGTTTCTCTTAGCTTGTCAAAAAAAGATTTATCCCCTTTAGGTGGTTTGAACTTTTCGCTTTTGGCCAATTCCAGCAACAATTTTTTTTCTTCCGGACCCAGATGAGTAGGTATCCAGACAATGACTCGAACCAGTTCATCTCCCTTCCCGTAACCGTGGATACTGGGAATCCCTTTGTTTCTGATGCTAAAAATTTTTCCCGATTGAGTACCTGGGGGGATTTTCAGAGATACTTTTCCATCCAGGGTGGGGATGGGCATTTCATCCCCTAAAGCGGCTTGAGTGAAACTTATGGGTAAATCTAAGATAATGTCGTTTTCTCTCCGTTTGAAGACCGGGTGCTCTTCTTCTTCGATCCAGACTATTACATCTCCGGTCGGTCCCCCTTTGGGACCGACGTTTCCCGCACCCCGGATAGGAATGTAATTGCCGGTGGAAACACCGGCGGGGATTTTGACTGTGATGGTGCTATCCCCTTTGACTCTTCCTTCTCCACCACAGGTCGAGCAGGGTTTACCGATAATCTCCCCTTCCCCTCCGCAGTTCCGGCAAGTGGTTATACTCATAAATTGTCCGAACATGGAACGGCTGACCTGTTTAACCTCACCTGCTCCCTGACATTTGGGGCAGGTTTTTTTGTGACTTCCTTTTTCTGCGCCGGTGCTGTTACAGGCCGGGCATTTTTGCATTCTTTTCAGCTTGATTGTTTTTTCCACCCCGCTGGCAATCTCTTCTAAAGTGAGCTTTAACCTGATCTGTAAATCTTCACCCCGCAGGCTCTGTCGGCCTCTTGGTCGGCGGGTGGAACTCTCAAAAATATCCTCAAATCCGAACCCCCCGAAATCCCGCATAAAAGTTCTCAGGGCATCGGATAAATCAAAATTGGAAAAATCAAATCCATAAGTGCCTGCTCCGGCCTGGGCTCCTGCTCCCAGGTGGCCGAACTGGTCATAGCGGCCTCTTTTTTCCGGGTCCCGCAGGACTTCGTAAGCCTCGGTGGCTTCTTTGAATTTTTCTTCGGCTTGTTTATTCCCCGGATTTTTATCCGGATGATATTGAAGCGCCAGCTTGCGGTAAGCTTTTTTTATGTCATCTTCGCCGGCATTTTTATCAACCCCCAAAATTTCGTAATAATCTCTCTTAGCCAATTTTCTCCTCTTTATGGTAAGTTTAATCGAACCATTTTATGCAATTTTAAAATATACTACAAATTAACCACTGTCAAACCTATCCTCGGACTGTCGGAGAGTTTTTTTCTCGATTTTAGTTAAACCGGTAAAATTCGCTTTCGTGGTCAATCTGTTGTGATATACGAAATTCTCTTTGAACTGATAAAATAAAAAACCCCAATCTTTACGGATTAGGGCTTAAACTTTTCAAGCGGTTATAAGTTTACTTCTTCTCTTCTTTTTTATCATCCATCACTTCATATTCCGCTTTCACTTCTTCCCCTTTTGGCTCTGCTTTAGGGGTAGAACCCTCTTGCGTCTGAGCGGTTTCAGCCGATTTCTGCCGGTACATCTCCTCGGCAATTTTGTGAGAAGCAGCCATCATCTCCTCTGTGGCTTGATTAATCGCTGGCACATCTTCGGTTTTCATAACCGAACGAACCTTCTCCATGGCCTCTTCGATTTTCTTTTTCTCTTCAGTTGAAATTTTATCTCCATAATCTTTTAAGGTCTTTTCAGTGGTATAAAGCATACTATCAGCTTTGTTGCGGGCTTCCACCAAAGCTTTTTTCTGCTTGTCTTCTTCGGAATGGGCTTGGGCATCCTTGACCATATTTTGAATTTCCGATTCGGAAAGACCGGAAGAGGCCTGAACTTTTATGGATTGCTCTTTACCTGTCCCTAAATCTTTGGTGGAGACATGCACAATTCCGTTGGCATCAATATCAAAGCTAACTTCGATTTGAGGAACTCCCCGGGGAGCCGGAGGAATGCCTACTAAGTCAAATCTGCCTAAAGTGCGATTATCCAGGGCCATCTCCCGCTCACCCTGAAGAACGTTGACCGTAACGGCAGTTTGATTATCAGCAGCAGTAGAAAAGATTTGTGACTTTTTAGTGGGTATAGTTGTATTTCTCTCAATCAATTTAGTGAAAACTCCCCCTAAGGTTTCAATTCCTAAAGAAAGAGGAGTTACATCTAATAACAGAACATCTTTTACCTCACCGGTCAAAACTGCGGCCTGAATGGCGGCTCCTATCGCTACCACTTCATCCGGATTGACCCCTTTGTGTGGCTCCTTGCCGTATAAATCCTTTACTAACTGCTGAACTTTGGGCATTCGTGTCTGACCGCCGACTAAGACCACCTCGTCGATATCAGATGAGGTAAATTTGGCATCTGTCAATGCCTGTTTGCAGGGACCGACCGTCCTCTGTACTAAATCTTCTACTAATTGCTCTAACCTAGCTCTGGTCAGGCTTAAATCTAAATGCCTGGGACCGGAGGAATCAGCTGTGATAAACGGTAAGTTGATATTAGTCTGCAGAGTGCTGGAAAGCTCACACTTGGCTTTTTCAGCCGCTTCTTTTAAGCGTTGTAAAGCCATGCGGTCTTTTCGCAGGTCAATTCCGTTTTGTTTTAAAAATTCATCTGCCATCCACTCGATTATTTTCTGGTCGAAATCATCTCCCCCTAAGTGGGTATCTCCGTTGGTGGCCCGGACTTCAAATACCCCGTCTCCTATTTCTAAAATAGAAATATCAAACGTCCCTCCGCCCAAATCATACACCGCAATCTGCTCATCTTTCTTCTTGTCCAAACCATAAGCCAGAGCAGCGGCTGTGGGTTCGTTGATGATTCTCAAAACTTCCAGGCCGGCTATTCGGCCGGCATCTTTGGTGGCTTGTCTTTGGGAATCGTTGAAGTAAGCCGGGACCGTGATTACGGCCTGGGTGACTTTTTCACCCAGATAATCTTCCGCAGTTTTTTTCATATACTGCAGAATCATGGCTGAAATTTCCGGCGGGGAATATTCCTTTCCGCCGGCCATGACCCGGACATCCCCGTTGGGTTCAGCCATGACTTTGTAGGGGACTAATTTCAATTCGGACTGGACTTCGGAATATTTCCGGCCCATAAATCTTTTGATGGAGAAAATGGTGTTTTCCGGATTGGTGATAGCTTGCCTTTTGGCTATCTGGCCGACCAATCTTTCTCCGGTCTTGGTAAAAGCCACTACCGAGGGTGTAATGCGGGAACCTTCGGCATTGGGGATTACGGTCGGCTGTCCACCTTCCATGACAGCCACACAGGAATTAGTTGTCCCCAGGTCAATCCCAATTACTTTTCCCATTCAGCTTTCTCCTTTGTATCTAAATTCAACTTCGTTGGCTTTTTCAGTTTTAATCAATATTTAGAAATTTTTTTCGCTTAGAGTAAATTTAGCTTAAACACTCTGATTTGTCAAATGGTGTGGAATCTAACAGAAACTTTATTTATTTCTATTCTGTACCAGTTTTATCTTTAGCTTCAGCTTGCTTGGATTCAGAAGATTTCGTAGACCCATCTTTCTTTTTTGCCACTACTACTTTTGAATGCCTAATTACTTTTCCATTCAGTTTGTATCCTTTGGAGATTTCATCCACTATGGTTCCTTCGGGCTGGTCGGATTCTATTTGCAAAACGGCCTCATGCAGATGAGGGTCAAAACGCTCCCCCCCGGCCCTGATTTCTTCTAATCCTTCCTTGGTTAGAATATCCATCAGCTGAGAGTATATCAGCTTTACCCCCGATTGTAAACTTTTATTATCCGCTGAATTTCTGGCAGAATCCAAAGCCCGAGAGAAATTGTCCAGGCTTTCCAAAAGTTTGGAAATCAGGTTTTCGTTGGCGTTTTTGACTAATTGGTTCTGTTCTTTGGCGACTCTTTTTTTGTAGTTGTCAAATTCCGCCGCTAAGCGAATTAATCTGTCCTCTAATTCTTTATTCTGCTTTTCAGTTTCAGCCAACCTTTCTTTCAGAATTTCAAGCTGAGCCGGCTGCTCCTCTTCCTCTGATTTTTCCCCTTCTTCTCCGGAAGACTCTGAAACTTCCGATTTTTCAAACTGTTCTTTGGCTTCCACTTTTTTTTCCTGTAATTTCTCTTCTCTTTTTTTACCCATTTTCCCCTCCTTCAAATTTGTACTACTTTGGCTCATGAAACTTTATTTGGATAAAATTTCACTCAAAAGCTTGGCTGTATAATCTACGATGGAAATCAGCTTGGAGTAGGGCATACGGGTGGGACCGATTACTCCCACCGTCCCTTTTATTCCTCCGGCCTGATAGGTGGAGGTCAAGAGACTACAGGACTGAATCCCATCCTGTGGTAATTCTTTCCCGATGGTGATGGTGATTCCTTCTTGAATCCGTTTGGCTGAAATCAGCTCCACCAAAAGTTTTTTTTCCTCTAATACGGAAATCAAGTTGTGTAATTTTTCTCGGTCTTTGAATTCCGGTTGATTTAATATGTTGGTAGTTCCGCCCAGATGAATCTGGTCTGTCTCCAAAGTGGCTAAAATATTGTCAGTTGTATCCAAAAATAAGTGTAAAAGTTTCGAATCCCCGGAGGTCACCTCTTTCAATCTCTCTTTTTTACTTTCTTTAATTTCACCTAAAGTCAAACCGCACAGTCGTTCATTCAAAACCCCTTCGGTTTCTTCCAAAGAGGTCTGCTGAATGTCCGAATCTACTTCCAGAAGAATGGTCCGCACCAGACCGGATTTTACCGCCAAGATTACCAGTATCTTTCGCTCTGCCACCGGAATCAGTTGAATTCTGGTCAAGACCCCTTTTTCAAAATTAGGGGCAATGGTCACTCCCAATTGCTGGGAGACATTGGCTAAAATTTTGGTGGTTTGTTCTAATATCTCTTCAAAGGCAGTGGGCTGTTCGGATAAAAGCTCATTTTTAATTTTTTCCTCTTCTGCTAAAGTCAGATTTTCCGGTTTCAAAAGTGCATCCACATATAAGCGGTAACCCCGGTCTGTGGGAACCCTTCCGGCTGAAGTATGGGGTTGCTCAATCAAACCTATCTCTTCTAAATCCTGCAGAACGTTTCTGATGCTGGCAGGGGATAAGTCGGTAATATACCTGTCGGAAATTACCTGAGAGCCGACTGGCTCAGCCGTGGAAATATAGTGATTGATAAGGGCTTTTAGGATTCCCTTTTCTCTGGCGCTGAGGTTTTCAAAAGGCATATGGCTAATATTTTACGTTATTTACCAGCCCCTTGACTAAGTGTTTTCAAAATAAATAAGGTTCAAAGGCCTGTCAAGCAGAAAGTGATTGGTACCCGATAAAATAAATTTGTCAGCCCTCTTCTGTTGAATTTTTAGACAGTAATATTTTACTTAGACTAAGGCACCAAATAAAAACCCCCAGACCGGGGGTTTTTAACGGGTTTGAAAAAGCCACTTAAGCTTTTGTCACGTTTACGGCTTGAGGACCTTTAGGTCCGTCAGTAACCTCAAAGCTTACTTCCTGCCCTTCTCTCAGGGTTTTAAACCCCTGGTCCTGAATGGCAGAGTAATGGACAAAAACATCTTTGCCGCCGCCTTCTGGTTCGATAAAACCAAAACCCTTGGTTTCATTAAACCATTTAACTTTACCTATCACTAACTACTCACCACCTTTCTGTCAGATTTAAATAAAAATTCCACTTAAGCTCATATTAAGCCAAGTGGATTTTATTGTTTAACTTAAATTTAGCAAACACAATCTTCGATATCCTTACCCAAATACTGCTATAATATAGGACTAAAGGCGGTTTTTGTCAAGAGGGAAATTACTACAATTTGCAGGGAATCGGATGGCTTTTGAAGACAAGATTGATTAAACTCACCAAATCCGATAGCAAAACATGCCCATCGCAATTGAAGTCAGCGACCGTAACTGATTTCAAGGTCGAGTTTCCGGGTTTGCCAAACAAATAATTTAAAAGATAGACCACATCCGATAAATTCACATCATAATCTCGATTCAAGTCCCCTAGGATTTCTAGTTGTTCACAAGTACAACCCTTCCACATTGGAGTATAGCCGTATGCACTGGTGGTAGCCACTTCCAGAGGTCGTCCAATTGACATATTTGACGTGGTATCCACCACAAACTTGGTGGGCTCAGATATATTAAATACAAGATTTGCTATTAAGTGATCTCCTTTACCAAATGGAAGCACGATGGCGTCTCCCCAATCACCGCCACCCATTAAGGCATGCATCGGAAAATAAGAAGGATCACCGGGATAGTAAGGAGTGAAAAGGCTCACTATGGGGAAGCCCCAGTATTCAAGAGCTGTCCCGGAATATGTTGCAGCGATAGAAGTATCTAAAAGTACTCCTGGTTTGTCAGTGGTTATTACAAGAGGCATATACATACCCGAGATTGAATCTCCATGAGCAGTGTTATCAGACTTCATTCTAATTTGTATAACTTGTTCTGTGGCACTCCATCTTGAGCAGACCGCATAAATAGTATCAGGTTCTCCGGGGTCCTCGCCTAAGGTCATTTTGGAGATATAGGTATGGAGATCAATTGCACCTGCATTACCCCATGCTGAAATTAGAAGAAAAAAACTGAGTAGTGTGATTTTAATTTTACTCTTCATATTGACCCCCTTGATTAAAAGTTAAGCTCGTAAATTTCTATAAAACCTGAAACATCTCCTAACACCACCTTTACTTCTTTACCTCCGTAGCTTAACTTTACTCTCTCCTACCATAAATACACCTCTAAAAATTTATTATGTCAAGCCGAATTCTATCAAAGAACTTATCCAGAATAAACCACTTTGCCGTTGACTATCGTATATTGCACTTTTCCCTTCAATTTCCTACCCCCAAAAGGAGAATTTTTAGATTTAGATTTAAATGCGGAAACATCCACGGTCCAGCTTTGCTTCGGGTCGATGATAGTTAAATCAGCCGGAAAGCCGATTTTAATCTGCCCTAAATTCAATTTCAAAATTCTGGCTGGATTAACCGTCATCTTGGCTACGGCATCTGACCAGGATAAAATCCCCGGTTCAATCAGTTCGGTGACAACTAAACCCAAGGCAGTTTCTAAGCCAATAATCCCAAAAGGAGCTAATTCAAATTCCACATCCTTTTCTTCAATCGAATGTGGGGCATGGTCTGTGGCAATACAGTCAATAGTGCCGTCTTTTAAACCGGCTTTAATAGCCAGAATATCTTTCTTGCTTCTTAAAGGGGGATTCATTTTCAGATTGGTGTCGTAAGAGGCAATCAGCTCCTCGTTCAGGGTGAAATGATGCGGCGTCACTTCACAGGTTACTTTGATTTTTTTCTTTTTGGCTTCTCTGACCAGCTCAACTGAACCGGCAGTGGAAAGATGGGCGATATGGACCCTTCCGCCGGTGTAAGCGGCTAATTTTATATTTCGAGCCACCATAATCTCTTCTGCTAGGGCTGGAATTCCCTTTAATCCTATGACAGTGGAAGTGAAACTTTCATGCATGATTCCGTCTTTTGACAGACTCAAATCTTCGCAGTGGTCAATCACCGGAATGTCGAACATTTTAGTATATTCCAAAGCCCTGCGCATAACTTCGGAATTGGAAACCGGTTTGCCGTCATCCGTAATCGCTACTGCACCAGCATCAACTAATTCTCCTATTTCAGTCAACTCTTCCCCTTTCTGTCCTTTAGTAACTGACCCTACACAAAAAACCTTTCCGGGAGCAAATTTTGCTCTTTCATATACAAATTTGATTGCCTCCTGATTATCCAAAGGTGGTTGAGTGTTCGGCATACAGCAGATTGAAGTAAAGCCGCCGGCTACCCCAGCTTCGGAACCGGAGACAATAGTCTCTTCATCTTCACGACCCGGCTCTCTTAAATGCACATGCATGTCGATCAAGCCGGGAGTGACAATATTATCCCAGGCCGGAATTATTTCCTCGTTACTGGAGGAAACTTTTTTCTTAGAGATTAATTTTTGGGTTTCAATTTTGAAAATTTTTCCGCCTTGAACATAAATATCCGCGACTTTATTCAAGCCGGAGGCCGGATCAATCACCCTTCCCCCGGCAATAATAAAAGTAGATTTCTGGGTGCGAGTTGGAGTCATTTTTTTCGGCGTGGTTTTTACCTTATTCAACTTTTCCTTCCCCTCCGGAAAGCAGGTATAAAATCGCCATTCTCACCGCAACACCATTGGTGACTTGGTCTAAGATTACCGAATACGGTCCGTCCGCTACTTCCGGTGAAATTTCAACTCCCCGGTTCATTGGACCAGGGTGCATAATAGTGAAATTCTCGTTTAGAAGAGGTAGACGCTCTTTTGTGATTCCGAATCTCTGGCTATATTCTCTCAAAGTTGGCAGATAACAGCTCTGCTGCCTTTCTAACTGAATCCTCAAAGCCATGACTACGTCAGTACCCCTAAGAGATTCATTTAAGTTTGAATAAACTTCTACTCCCATCTTTTCTATTTCGTAAGGCAAAAGTGTAGTCGGTCCACAGACCGCCACTTTAGCTCCCATAGTTTTCAATCCCCAGATATTGGAGCGGGCTACTCGGCTGTGGAGGATGTCTCCTACAATTACAACCTTTAAGCCAGAAATCTTTCCATATTTTTTTCTTAAAGTGTACATATCCAAAAGCGCTTGCGTGGGATGTTCGTGGGCACCGTCACCAGCATTGATAACTGCTGCATCTAAAAAACTGGTTAAGAAATGTGGGGCACCAGAATAGCGATGCCTGATTACTACCATATCAATCTTCATAGCTTCTAAGTTTCTGACTGTATCTTTTAAGGTTTCCCCTTTTTTGACGCTGGAGGCATCAGCAGAAAAATTAACTGTCTCGGCTGAAAGCCGCTTTTCGGCTAATTCAAAAGAAATTCTGGTCCGGGTGGAAGGTTCATAAAAAAGATTGACTATGGTAACTCCTCTTAATGTAGGAACTCTTTTAATTGGTCTTTGCAAAATCTCTAAAAAAGTATCTGTGCTGTCTAAAATTAAATTAATCTCTTCACGATTCATCCCCTGTAATCCCAACAGATGTCTGGATTTCAGCTTAACCATTTTATTTTTTCAATTTTTTCATCAGGTAAACCCCATCTTCTCCATCCGATTCCTTGGTTTTCACCAGAATCTCTTCATCCAGAGAAGTGGGGACATTTTTGCCGACATAATCCGCCCGAATGGGAAGTTCCCGGTGTCCCCGGTCAATCAAAACTGCTAACTGAATCGCTTTGGGTCGGCCAAAATCAATGATTTCATCTAAAGCCGCCCGGATGGTTCGTCCGGTGAACAAAACATCATCTACTAAAATCACAATTTTATCTTTGACGTCAAAATGGATTTCAGTTTTTTGCACCACCGGCTGCTCTAATTTAACCTGAAGATCATCCCGATACAGATTGATATCCATCTCCCCTACCGGAATTTTGGCTTCTCCGATTTCATTTAAGGTTCTGGCTAACCTTTCAGCTAAAATAGCACCTCTGTTTTTTATCCCAATTATTACCAAATCCGAGGTTCCCTTATTTCTTTCCACGATTTCGTGGGCGATACGCTTTAAAGCTCTCTGGAAAGATTTCTCATCCAGAATCTGGGTGGCTTTGATTTTTTTAGTTGTTGTTTTCATTTTGTGGTGAGCTTGCCGAACCATCTTGCAAATTTGGACAAAAAAATACCTCTCGTGCTAAGCACTCGAGGCGTAATTTTAGACAGAACTATTTCTCTCATTATGTTCACCTTTTCCAGTCTCGCAGGACTGGATTAAAAGGTTAAATTTCTCTTAATATATACGGAAAATTACTTCTGTCAAGTGGAAAATTATATGATAATTTTACTGCCAGAGGTTTTTGTAACGTCCGATTTTATATCGGACGCACGCCCTATGTAAAATAGGGCGTTACATTTTTTAATAGTGTGTCGGATAAATCCGACCGCTACAGCTTTATGTCAACTTAAATTTCCTCCCCTGGAGGGGAGGGTAGGAAGGGGTCAAACAAGTTAGAAACTATCCACGCCACCTAACATCCAAATCCTTAGCCGCCTTCACCTCATCCAATCTGGCAACCGGAGTATTATGCGGAGCTTCTCTAACTATCTCCGGATTAGTTTTAACTTCATTGGCAATCTTAATCATTACCTCTATAAACTCATCCAAAGATTCTTTGGACTCACTTTCGGTCGGTTCGATCATCAATGCTTCCGGCACAATCAAAGGGAAATAAACTGTGGGAGCATGCATTCCAAAATCCAGAAGCCGTTTAGCAATATCCATAGTTTTAACCCCTTTGGCTTTCTGCTTAATCCCCGATAAAACCAGCTCATGCATACATTTTTCCGGATAAGGCAGATGATAATACTCCTTCAGATGGTGCAGCAAATAATTAGCATTAATAATCGCATCCTCAGCCACTTTTCTCAAACCATCCGGACCATTGGCTAAAATATAAGTCAAAGCCCTCACCAAAACCGCAAAATTACCGTAGAAAGCCTGTAATTTACCAATAGAATTAGCTCTTTTATAATCCAAATAGAAAGTTTCTTTTCCGGATTTATCCACTTCTTTAGCAACAATAGGTACAGGTAAAAATGGCTCTAATTTTTTCTTTACTCCTACTGGACCTGCTCCCGGACCGCCTCCGCCATGCGGAGTGGAAAAAGTTTTATGCAGATTAAAATGCACCACATCAAATCCCATATCCCCCGGACGGACAATTCCAAGCAAAGCGTTTAGATTAGCGCCGTCCATATAGAGCAAGGCCCCGGCATCATGAATAATTTTAGCAATCTCTAAAATATCTTTTTCAAAAAGCCCCAAAGTATTAGGATTAGTGAGCATAAATGCAGCCGTTTCTTTACTGACAACTTTTTTTAGTTCATCCACATCCACTATACCTTGCTCATTAGATTTAACTTGAACCAATTCAAAACCAGCAATAGTCAAAGAGGCCGGGTTAGTGCCATGAGCAGAATCGGGAATTATGACTTGAGTTCTTTTCTCTTTATTTTTCTGGTGAAATGCCTTAATCATCAAAAGTCCGGCTAACTCTCCTTGCGCCCCGGCCGAGGGTTGCAGAGTTATCTCATCCATCCCGGCGATTTCCAAGAGACAGGTTCTCAATTGATACATCAATTTTAAAGCCCCCTGAACTGTCTCTTCCGGCTGCAAAGGATGGATTTGAGCAAAACCGGCGAAACGGGCTACATATTCATTGATTTTAGGATTATACTTCATTGTACAAGAACCCAGAGGGTAAAATCCCTTATCAACATGATGATTTAGGATGGATAGCCGCACAAAGTGACGAACTGCTTCCGGTTCGCTTACTTCCGGAAGATTTAAATTTTCCCGCACAGAACCTTGAGGTAAAAGTGAACCCAGGGGTTTTTCTGGAACATCTAAATCTGGCAGGTTTGCGCCCATTCTTCCAGGAGAACTTAATTGGTAAATAACTTTTTCAGTCATTATGGTGAATTTATTGAACCTTTTAAGATTTCAACCTTTTTATCTCTTCTGAAACCGAGGCCGCCTGCGGATATTTGGGATACTGTTTTATAAAGGATTCGTATAAAGCAATCGCTTTATTTTTATCACCTTTTTTGGCGTAACAGAAGGCCCGGTACAATTCGGCTGACATGACCAAGGAACTTTTGGGAAACTCTCTTTTGAGTTGGTCCAGGTTTTCCAGCGCCTTGTCAAAATCGGATTTCTTTATAGACATAATGGATAAATTAAACAAGCTGGAATCCGACTTCAAACGGGAATTCTGGGGGTCTAATTCTAGCACTTTTCTATAAAACTGTTCTGCTTCACTCCACCGGCTTCGCTCTTGATATTTCACCGCTAGCTTGAAATTAATATTTACATTGGAAGAGTCTTTTTTTATTCTATTTTGAAAATCAGTCAGGGTTTCTTTACCGGTCAGATAATTATTGACCTTGTTCACTAATTCTTTGGAGGGTAGATAGCCCACCACTCTGTCAATCTCTTCTCCTTTGGAGTTAAGTAAAATTAGGGTGGGAAAGTCGCTGATTTTGTATTTGGAAGTCAAGCCGGCTTCGGTCTCCGCATTGAGCTTGGTGAAAATTATTTTATTTTTGAGACTGGCAAATCTGGAACTGCCAAGCGAAGAATCTTCCAGAACCCGACTCCATTTACTCCAATCAGCGTAAAAGAATACCAAAATATTCTGCTTACTTTTACCGGCAGTTTGGAGTGCTTCCGGAAGAGAGGAAACCCAGTTTATCTTTACAGGTTTGGAGCTGCAGGAAGCGATGCTCAGCCAGACGAGGCCGAAAATTAACAGTTTTTTTATGGTGTGACCATTCATTTTAATTTCTCTGATTTTCAAGTTCGGGTTCTATTTTGTTTTCGGCAGAAGCCGGATAATCTTTCCTGCCGGTCAGACTTTTCAGATTGTCTACCAGGAAATCAATTTCGGTTTTGGTTCTTTTTTCAGTAACGGACATTAAGAGGCCATCCTCCAATCCCAGCTTAAAGGGTTTTAAATCCAGGCCGGCTAAGATTTTATTTTTCAATAAGGCCTTAATTACCTTGGAAGGTGCCACTGGTGTTTGGATTACAAATTCTTTGAAAAAAGGTCCCTTAAATTTTCTTTTAAATCCGGAGATTTTTTCTATCTGCTCTACGGCATAATGAGATTTTTGCAAACATAACTCCGCCACTTTTTTAAGTCCGTTTTTCCCCAACAATGACAGATAAATACAGGCCGCAGTTGCTAACAGACCCTGATTGGTGCAGATATTCGAGGTGGCTTTTTCTCGGCGGATATGCTGTTCTCTGGTCTGGAGAGTCAGCACGTATCCTGTTTTTCCGTTTTTATCTACTGTCGCTGCCGCAATTCTGCCGGGCATTTTCCGGACAAACTCTTTTTTGGTGGCAAAAAATCCCAGGAGCGGTCCCCCGAAATTTAGTGAATTGCCTAAAACCTGCCCTTCCCCCACTACTATATCAGCATTATATTCTCCGGGAGGTTTTAGTATCCCTAACGATATGGGGTCAGTGGCCACAATTAACAAAGCCCCAACTTTATGTGCCAAACTTTCAATCTCTTTCAAATCTTCGATTAATCCGAAAAAGTTGGGTGACTGCACCACTAGACAGGCGGTTTTATCATCGATTTTGCTTTTTAATTGCTCCAAATCTAACACACCTTCTTTCAATCCGATATCATCTATTTTGAGCTTTAGCCCGGAAGTGTAAGTGTAGAGAACTTCTTTATAAAAAGGGTGCAAACTTTCTGGAATTAAAACTTTTTTTCTTTCAGTTTGGGCATAAGCCATCAGAACCGCCTCCGCTATGGCTGAAGCCCCGTCATACACCGAAGCATTGGCAACTTCCATCCCGGTCAGATTGCAGATTAAGGATTGAAATTCATAGATAACCTGCAGGGTCCCCTGGGAAACTTCGGCCTGATAGGGAGTGTAAGCGGTGTAAAACTCGGAACGGGAAATCAGATGGTCAATCGCCACCGGGACGAAATGGTCATAGATACCGGCACCTAGAAAATTGATAAACTGGGTAGAGTTCTTATTTTCACCGGCCATTTTTCGTAGTTCGGCAACAATTTCCAGTTCAGATAATTTCTTGGGAAGATTAAGCGGTTTTTTTAATTTTATTTCTTCCGGAATACAGGGAATCAAATTCTCAAAACGCTCAACCCCGATGGCTTTGAGCATCTCTTCGCGATTTTGTTCGGTATTAGGATTATAAGTCATTTTAAAGCGAGTTTGATTTTACTTTCTAAGTTTCGACTAAGGTCTTGTATTTCTCCGGAGTCAAAAGAGCATCTAATTGCTTTAAATCGGCCACTTTTACTTTGATAATCCACCCTTCTCCATACGGGTCTTTATTGATTATGGTGGCGTCTTTTTCCAATCTGGTATTGATTTCCACCACTTCACCTGTTATCGGAGAAAATAGCTCGGACACAGCTTTGACCGCTTCAATAATCCCAAAGGGACCCATTTGAATGACTTTGGTTCCCACTTTGGGCAATTCCACGAAGATTATGTCTCCTAATTCCCCCTGGGCGTAATCGGTTATCCCTACTGTGGCTATGTTATTGTCGACTTTGACCCATTCATGCTCTTTGGTGTATTTTCGGTCTTCTTTGATATGCACACCGCCTCCTTTATGGTGAGTGTAATCGAACCATATCGGTTTGAGTTGAAAGCAAAATCGCAATTTAGTTTTTCTTTACGCAGTTGTCAACTCAAAATAAATTGGTGGAAAGTTAGAATTAAAATCAAGCTTGAACTTATGAGTAAAAATGGAAGGGTGTGCTGACTTAATTATTTATATCAGCTCTTGACTTTTTGCTCTTTTTCTTTATGACCTCTGAAGTTGATGAAATGCTCTATCAGAGTGGTATCATAGTTGCCGAACAGAAACACCGGGCTGGAGATGATTTCTTTATGGAAAGGGATGGTGGTTTTTACTCCTTCGATAATAAATTCATCCAGAGCCCTCTGCATTTTCAAGATCGCTTCATTTCGGTTTTTGCCGTGGGTGATGACCTTGGCAATCATAGAATCATAATAAGGCGGAATCTTATATTTAGCATAAGCATGAGTGTCAATTCTGATTCCGTGCCCGCCGGGGATATGCAAACTGGTAATTTCTCCGGGACAGGGCAAAAAATCATTTTCCGGATCTTCGGCATTGATTCGGCATTCAATGGCATGCCCTTTTAATACAACTTGGTCCTGAGTCAAGCTTAATTTTTCTCCCCAGGCAATCCTTATCTGTTCTTTGATCAAATCAATGTCCACTACTTCTTCAGTAACAGTATGCTCCACCTGAATTCGGGTATTCATTTCCATAAAATAAAATTTATTTTCTTTATCCAATAAAAACTCCATCGTACCGGAATTTTCATAGCCGATAGCTTTAGCCCCTTTCACCGCCAAACCCCCCATTTTCTCTCTTAATTTTTCATCCATCACAGGAGAAGGAGATTCTTCAATTAATTTCTGATGTCTTCTTTGGATGGTGCAGTCTCTGTCGCCCAAGTGGATGATATTGCCTAAACTGTCACCCAGTATTTGAAACTCAATATGCCGGGGTGACTCGACATATTTTTCGATATATAAATCTTCCACTCCGAAAGAAAGCTTGGCTTCCTGCTGGGCTATTTCAAAATAGGTTTCCAGGTCTTTGGCATCCTTGGCCATCCTCATCCCTTTTCCGCCACCCCCTTGGCTGGCTTTTAAAATCACCGGATAGCCGATAGCTTTGGATATATCTTGGGCCTCTTTTAAGGTTTTGACTACTTCCTCAGACCCCGGTATAACCGGTAGACCCACTTTTTTCATGGCTTCTTTGGCTTTGATTTTATCCCCCATCAGACGAATGACAGTTGATGTGGGACCTATGAATTTTATATTGCAGGATTCACAGATTTCAGCAAAATCAGCGTTTTCAGCCAAAAACCCGTACCCGGGATGAATGGCATCGGAGTTGGTAATTTCAGCCGCGGCTATGATTCTTTTGGGGTCTAGGTAAGATGAAGCCGGTGGAGCCGGACCGATACAGACATCTTCATCCGCAAAACGTACGTGCAAGGAAGGCCGGTCAGCTTCGGAATGAACTGCTACCGTGGCAATACCTAATTCCTTGCAGGCTCTGATTATGCGGAGAGCTATCTCTCCCCGGTTGGCTACCAATACTTTTTTAAACATCCTTGTAAAATATAATACTTATTTTTTGTTTTGGGAAGAGCTTCTTTCGAATTCCTGCCAGCCTTTATCAGAGGCACCGGTTATACCCTTGACCCTTAAATCGAAGTCATCCGGACTGGTGGTCTGGGTCAAGGCCTCCTGATAGGTAATCATGCTGGATTTGTACAGTTTCATGATGGACTGGTCAAAAGACTGCATTCCGTATTGAATGGCTCCGGATTCAATCAGTTCAATTAAAAGTAAAGTCTTCAGAGGGTCGGTGATATATTCTCGGACTGAGCCGCTGGAAACCAGCACCTCTACGGCCGGAACTCTTCCCGGACCGTCAGAGCGAGGTAAAAGTCTCTGACAGATTATGGCTTTCAGGGTACCGGCTAAAAGCGACCGAATTTGCTGATGCTGGTGCGGCGGGAAAAAGGTGATGATTCGGCTGATAGTTTCAATGGCATTCATGGTGTGCAGTGTGCTTAAAACCAAATGCCCGGTGTCGGCGGCAGTTAAGGCAATCGACATGGTGTCTAAGTCTCTGACCTCACCGATTAAGATTACGTCCGGGTCTTGTCTGAAAGCGTGTCTTAAAGCTAAAGCGAAGGATTCGGTATCTCCACCGATTTCTCTTTGACTGATGATGCTTTTTTTATCACGATAAACATATTCGATGGGGTCTTCTATGGTTAAAATATTTTCCGCCCGGGTTTGATTGATATGCTCTATCATGGCTGCCAGGGTGGTGGATTTTCCAGATCCGGTGGTACCGGTCACTAGAATCAATCCTCTTTTCTGCTCCGAGAGGGTTTTTATTACCGGAGGTAAATTGAGCTCTTCAAAGCTGGGAATTTTAGTATTTACCGCTCTTATTGCTATACCTATGGTTCCTCTTTGGCGATAAAAATTGATTCTGAATCTTCCTAATTTGGAAACCGACAGCGCCAGATCCATTTCGTTTTTTTTAATAAAACGGCCTTTTTGGTCTTCATTTAAAATTTGGTTTAAGGTCTGTTCAATATCTTCATTGGTCAAAACGTTGGTCTCAATGGCGTTTAGAGTTCCGTCAATTCTTAAAATCGGTTTCAGCCCTACCCGGAGATGCAAATCGGACGCCTTTTTCTGCAGCATGATTTCCAGCATCTGTTTTAAGTTCATGATACCTCCTTTCCCTTTTTTAGTTTTCGGTAAATAGCCAGATGACTTTAAGATTAAAGGAGCTTAAATGGCTATGCCATGCTGTCCCTATAGTTACACTATAAGCGTAACCAAAGGGTTCGCTTACACTCACCATAAAGGGAGGGAGGGGATAATTAGGCGGAGGGCTCTACTAAAAATAGGGTCTGTCCGTATTCTACCGGTTTTCCGTTTTCTACACAAATCTTGACAACTTTGCCGCTGACGTCTGATTCTATCTCATTCATCAGTTTCATGGCTTCCACGATACAGGCCACCTGCCCTTTTTGGATTTCATGATTCAGCTCTATGTAGGGTTTGGCGCCTGGTGCCGGAGCCCGGTGAAAAGTTCCCACCATGGGTGATTTTATGGGAACCAGATTATCCTGGGATTCAGTCTCTGAGGCAACCTTTTGCGGCTGTTTGGCGGCTTCGGCAAGAGGATCTAATTTGATTAAGGTCCCCGAGTTGTGGGAATTAGAATTGGTATGATTTGATAACCTTTTGGAGATTCTGATTCTTTTTCCCCAATACCAGATTTCCAACTCTTCGATATTGCTTTCTTCCAAAATCCTGATTAATTTCTTAATTTTAGATTCTCTCATAAATTCCCCCAAAATTTAAATTTCGATTAATTCTTTGGGTGCGGAATTTAAAACCAATGGTCCATTATTGGTAACTAAGACATCATCCTCGATTCTTACTCCTCCCCAGCCGGAAATGTAAATTCCCGGTTCCACTGTCACTACCATATTTTCCTCTAAGGTATCGGAGCTTCTGGAATTCAAGGTTGGTAATTCGTGGACTTGCAATCCGATGCCGTGTCCGGTGCCATGCCCGAAATTGGGTCCGAAACCTTTCTCTCTAATATAATTTCGGACAATTTGGTCTACCTCCTTACAGGCTTTGCCTGATTTCAGGGATGTTATTCCCTTTTTTTGAGCTGAACCGACGATATTATAGATTTGCTTCTGGCGGGAACTGGCTTTTCCCACCACTACAGTTCGGGTTAAATCAGAGACATAGCCATCTACTATGGCTCCAAAATCTAAGGTGACAAAATCTCCCTTTTTAATTTTTTTCTCCGAGGCTCGGCCGTGCGGCATTGAGGAACGGACACCGGAGGCAACTATCGGCTCAAAGGCGCTTCCTTCCGCACCTTCTTTTTTTAACCGGTACTCTAATTCAATGGCAATCTCATTTTCTTTGACCCCCGGTTTTAGCATATCCAAAATGTTGTGAAAAACTGTGTCCGTTATTTTTACCGCTTGTTTGATTTTCTGAATTTCAACTTTCTCTTTTTTGGCGGCTATTTTCTCGACCACATTTTCGGTGCTGACCAGTAACACCTGAGGTAATAAGGAACTTAATTTTTGATACATCTGATAGGTGATATTATTACCTTCAAAACCTAACCTTAGATTTTTTCTTTTCAGCGAATTTAATTTCGGCAACTCGGTAAAAATATCGCGTTCCCCGATGATGATTTTGAAATTGGAGATGCCGTTTCGGTGTATCTCCTGGTGAACCTGGTCTTTATATCTGAAATCAGTGATGAATACTTTCTCTTTAGGAGTAATCAAGAACAAACCGTTGCTGCCGGTATAACCGCACAGATATCTTAAATTGGTGGGTTTGGCAACCAATAGGGCATCCAGACCTTCTTTTTCTAAGCTTGAAATGACTTTGGAAATTCTATTGGGCATAATTTACCTTTAAAGTATAAAAGACAATAAACAATTACTTGGGGGCTGTCAAGAGAAATCTTCAACAGGTGGTATATCTCTTTACGATGGAACGAATTAGCTGGGTGGTAGACTTTCCTCTGTAAAGTGGAACCGTGACTACTTTTCCCCCGTTTTCGAGTACCTCTTCTCTACCTACTATTTGAGTCATCTTGTAATCTGCCCCTTTGACTAATACATCTGGTAATATGCTACGGATTAATTTTAAAGGAGTTTGCTCATTAAATAGGCAAACGTAGTCGACAGATTCAAGACTGGACAGTATTTCAGCCCGGTCCTTTTGGGGTAAAATTGGTCTTTTATCATCTTTATCCCTACGGGATGGTTCCCTATTGAGCTTTTTAATGGAAGAATCGCTGTTTAATCCAACAATTAAAATATCACCTAAGGATTTGGCTTTTTTTAATAATTTTATATGACCGACGTGCAGTAAATCAAAACAACCATTGGTGAAAACTATTTTTTTCCTCTGTTTTTTGGCTTTTTGTCTGATTTTTAATAATTTTTTTACTGAGGTAATTTTACGCATCTGCTGTGCCAAAATTTTAGCAATGTCTTAATTAGGAGTTTTTACTGAATATTTTTCTATCTCTTTTTCGATATTTCCCAATAAATCAGTTAAGTATTTTCTCATTTCTAAATTTTCCTTAGTTCTGTTTAAACGATAACCTTCAAGTAAGAGACTATCAATGGTTATATCTAAATTATCTCGAACCATTATTAAGTCAAGCCCAGACATTCTATTGTCTTTCTCGGGCTTTAAACCACCATAATACGTCCGTCTAATAGCATTGAGCATTTGCTCTTTAGTCATATTATCTGGAAACTCCATTGTTGTTCCCTTAGCTATCGGATTATCAGGGGCAAATAGTAACCGCTCCAAACCCACTCTTTGATAGACATTATCCAGAACTTTTACTTCAACCTTTCTACTCCAGAGGCGGGAGATAACCGCATCGAGCCGGAGTTCGTAAAGCTCATCTCTTATTTTTTTCGTTAGCCCGTTATCAGCTAAAATTGAAGAATAATCATCTTTAGGAATTTTTTCTATAGATCTTCTTAATTCACCTATTTTTCCTGTCCATCGGTCATATTTGGTATTGGTTTGTGAAAAAACAACATAGCGATTTGTAAATGCTAAATAAACCATTAGTGCGGTTATTAATGCTAAAATCCAAATCTTGAATACTTTTGGCATTGAACTCCTCCTTAAATTTAAATAAAACAGTTAAGTTAAAATTAAGGCACTACAAAATTTTTAACCATGATAACTATTAAAATCCTCCCAAATCTGTTTTTTAGTCACCTGCGCCGTTCCCAGCTCACCAACCACAATCCCCGCCGCATGATTTGCAATACCAGCTGCCTCTTTCAACGTCGCTCCAGCCGTATAACAGGAAACCAAAGTCGAAATCACCGTATCCCCAGCCCCGGTCACATCAAAAACTTTCCGAGCCACAGTCGGAAAATGAGCCACACTATTTTTTCTAAGAGACGAACCCTTTTCGAATAAACTCATCCCCTTTTCCCCTCTGGTAATCAGGACCGAATCGGTCGA
>Ga0154874_133_pt1 | contig 32612 bp, 32 predicted proteins | sample Rifle2008BG19ft_FD_105846 | JGI IMG/M metagenome (GOLD analysis project Ga0154874, IMG submission 105846) | candidate division Zixibacteria bacterium RBG_19FT_COMBO_42_43
CGTAAGGCGAACTCGGTCTGGATATGGTAGGTCCCTTCCGCTGTGTTGATGGCAGATACCCTGCCTAAGGGGGATATGAATGTCATTTTTTTATAGTTTTGTCCCAAAAAGGGTAAAAATCCCCCGCTTTTTTCAAGCGGGGCATACCCTCTCCTTCTAATTTTTTCGGTTTAATTTGGAATATCTTTATGCAGTTCCCTCTCCTCTGAGGGAAGGGAAAGGCGGGGTAGGCGGTTATCATCCTGAGCGGGTCGAAGGGCTCAGAATGACAAAACATTCCCTCTCCTTTAAGGGGAGGGATAGGGTGGGGTTAGTTATCGAGGAGTAACTTAGGTTTTCTTTATCTTGGCGGCTTGGGGTCCTTTTTGTCCTTTGATTACCTCAAAGGTTAAAGAATCCCCTTCTGATAGAGCTTCCATCTCAACCCCGATAAGCTCGCTGCGGTGAAAAAAGACTTCCCGTCCATCATCGGCGGCGATGAATCCGAAACCTTTATCTCTGAAAATTCTTTTTATAGTGCCTTGGTTCATTTTTTCTCCTTTGGAGTTATACGCAAGAAGGGGCTATCCTTTTGGATTGGAGCTAAACAAAGCTGTGCCTCTCCCCAAGTATGGTATTTTTGTCTATTGAACTAAAGATGATACATAAAAATCAAAAGTCAAGAAAATTTTTTACCTTTTTATTTTATCGACACCGCCGGTTTTGGAAATGAGTAATACTTTAAAAAACTCTCAAGTTTAAGTTATTTAAGAAGATAGCGTAGGGGCGAAGTTTACCTTCGCCCAGTGGCTGAAGCCACTAGGTCACCCGTTTGTAGTTTTCCCTTTTCGTTATGCTTAGGCTCTATGTCGCCATTTTCTTTGATAGATAAAACGTAATTTTTTCTTTCCCATGTTGCCAAAACAGTGGCATTATGTTCATTCTTATACACATCACTATAATCAGAATCTGTTTTTTTACCGTCACTTATAATCACATATGAAGGTGCTATGGCTGTAACCGCCTCTTTATGATATCCTGATTCATGACCATGATGGGATGCCTTCAGAATATCAGCTTTTAAAAAGCTTAGATTGTTCTTATAATGCTGATATATATCTTCCCAGCACTCATAATCGGCATCACTTCCTAAGATAATGCTTTTACCGGCATAACTTATCTTCAAGACAAAGCAAGCTTTGTGTACTCGTTGATTATCATCTGTATTTTCCATTGCCGATTGTTCTAATTCGGGAGTTGGTGAAAGAACGCTAATGCCGTCTTGTACCAAAAAGTCACATTGGTCTTTCCACCTTTTGAAATTGTTCAAATACCGTGGTCTGTCAATAGACTCTTTTAATTTTAGGTATTGAAGCCAGTGAGGTCTATATTTTTCCCAGTCATCAGAGGATTTATCGGGCTCGAAATTATGGTTTATATCCCAAAAATTTGTGATATTAACATTCTTTACCAAATCTTCTAAGCCAAAAAGATGGTCCATATGAGGATGAGTCAATATAAATCTGAATAAGTTCCTTGTTTGCACCCTCTCGAAGAGATATTTTATTGGATGTGTATAACCGTCCGCAATGTTGATATCCATCATGCCAACTCTATATTTGAGTATTCTATCACCCAGTAATAACCGCTGTTGAGTATTTGGATTCTCGTAATAGGGAAATTCTATTATTGTGCAATCTCCTCCTCCCACATCTAAAAAATGTACTACTAGCATTTATTTACTCCTTTCTAATAGATAAAGATTATAAAATGACCTGAAAACTTCATCTCCGTACAGTCTAAAGAACTTTAAGTACCGGAGAAAAAATAAATACGACAAGAGAAAAAGAACAATACTTAAAATATATAAATTCGGGTATTCAAAGATGGAAAAATACAGCAGTATAAATGAACAGAAAAAAAACATCATGCTGACATTTCTGCAAAAATCATAAAGTTGGAGAAAGATTAAGAGTCGGCTATAAGTAGTGGGTGATTTATCTTTCACGTAGTGAAAACAAAACATAAAAGCATCATAGTGGTTAAATTTTATTGAAGTAATCTGCTCATATGCATCTTTTATTTTAGTGGCAAGCTGCTCAGGATAGGCAGCAGTGTAATTTTTAAAAAAACGATTTGGTTTGGAAGCCGAGTTATCTGAAATTATCCGAAAAAAATTTGTTGAGGGGTAGTTTAATATTTTTGCTATTATACCTTTTTCTAAGAAAAGACTACCAAAATGAGCAATTATATGGCCGGAAATGTAGGCTACCAATAACACAAAAGGGATTTGTATATAAGTAAAAGGATATGAAAAAAGTGCCGAAGAGAAGAAAAAATCTGGCGTAATTTCCGTTGGCACTAAAACAATCAACCAAAATAAAAACTCCACAAAAATATATGCTAGTATGTCAAATATGTTAAATGCAAAAGTGTAATCTTTCATTTTTTCCCTAATACAAAAAAAGAAGTGAAGGGTTCCCCTCCCTCACCCTTCACCTCTTTTTCTTTATTTACTTTTATTTTATTATACGATAATTCGTCCACAAAAATCCATCCCCCCTCTATAGAAATCTGGCTGATTACTTAGAGGGATAAAAATTTACACATCACATTTACTGAAGGCGCACCCCTCATGCACACAAGTCGAACAGCCGTTTTCATATTTCAGAGTCTGATTTCCGCAGACCGGGCAGGCAGACAAAACCACCATATGGGTTTTTTTACCATTGGAAGAAGGAAATCTCAAGAGACCTTCCTCCTCTTCCACCAACAGCCCCTGCTTGAGCGCATGAAACACCGTGGTCAGACGGCCGTTGACCGAAAGCACATTTCCCCCTCGCATCGGCACCGGTTCTTCATCAAACTGAACTTTATATTCTTTGGTTTTGGCTTGAGAAAATTCATTGATTTTAGAATCCACACTCAAAATCGGATAACGGGAGCTGTCCCGGTAAATGGTAATCCCCTTCATCCCATTCTTCCAGGCATCTAAATAGATGTTGGAGATAACTTCCGGCTCGATATCTTCCGGTAAATTGACGGTGGAAGAGATGCTGTGGTCCACATATTTCTGGCAGATTCCCTGAATCTGAACCCTTTTATCCGGGTCGATATGATGGGCGGTTCGGAAGAAAAAAGAAGGTAACACCTTTCTCAAATTATCTATATCCTGACAGGCCTGCACTTTTTCAGTCAACCCCTTCTCCTCGATGTAGGCCTGAATCGTGGAATGGAAAATTTTAAAAATCTGATTTCCGAAACTTTCCGAGCGGCGGGTATAGTATAAAGCAAAGACCGGCTCAATCCCGCTGGAGACCCCGATATAATTCTTCTTGCCGAACTGGTACCCTAAGGCGATGTTGGAGATGGTTCCGGTAGGGGCAATCGAGAGCATGGCGATATTTCTCAAACCATGCTTTCTGATAAGCTCTTTGGTTTCAACCTCTAAAGTTTCCTGGAAGAAAGGACATCTGGAGTAAGCATTATAGTCAAAAATGGGGGAAACCCCTTTTTCAGTGGCTAATTCAGCTGAGGTTTGGTAGGAAGCATTGGCGATGGTCTTCATGACTTTCTCCATCACTTCAATCCCTTCCTGGCTGTCATAAGGCAGACCCAGCTGGTTGAGCATATCCGCAATCCCCATTACCCCTAAACCCAATCTTCGGGTCTCAGCCGCGGCTTTGCGCTGTTTTTCCAGAGGATTTAATGATTCATTCCATTTGACCACATTATCCAAAAATCTGATGACCAGTCCGGTGGTCTCAACTAACTTCTCCCAATCCACTTTGGCTTTGGTGGTGTAGCTGTCTGTCACGAACCGGGACAAATTTATGGAAGCCAAGTTGCAGGCCCCGCCATTTTCCAAAGGCACCTCTCCGCAGGGGTTGGTGCTGACAATAGGGCGCCCCACATAATTGGATGGAGAATATTTGGTCATGGTGGACCAGAAAATCAGACCCGGTTCCGCGGTGGAGTAATTTCCTTCAATAAAAGCATCCCAGATTTCACGGGCTTTGACTAATTTTTTAATTTCACCTACTTCGGCGGAACTGAAATACAGCATAAAATCGCCGGCTTTTTTGACCGCCAAATCGTATTGGTTATCTTTGAGAGAAATTATGTAATCCCCGAACATATCCCGGCTTAAACTATCTGCCAGCTGGAATTGACTTAGCACTTGACCTTTTTGCTTGATCAAGAACTTATTAAGCTCTTCAATGCTATCAAAAGATCCGAACAGCTCATACTTTTCAATCGGTTTGGAGGGGATTCCGTAGGAATATTGAACTCCGGAACCCTGGGGAATTCCCAAACTGGAGGCGGTTTTGTCTTTTTTGTAGACCAAAATCTTCTCCGGCCCGAAGTCATTCTGCTCTTGAACCGCCTGCATAAATTCATCTGAAACTTTGATGCTGATGTTGGCGAATCTCACCTGCGTATTTTCCCGGGTCTGCCTTTCTATTTCTTTGAGCTGCTCCGGTGAAAATAAATTCGACCACTTGCACTGCTCTACTATCTGATTGGTGACCCAGTTGGGATTTTTTTTGACTCTGATAAAATTGGGGATATCCGGGTGTTTGATATCCAGGGTTAACATCAACGCTCCTCTGCGGCCGGATTGACCGATTAAGCCGGTGGTGAGAGAATATAATTCCATAAAGGAGACTGAGCCGGTGGAGCTGTCTGCGGCATTGTGGACTATGGAATCCTTGGGTCTCAAGACGGTTATATCTACCCCGATTCCACCACCGTAAGAGTAGGTTCGGGCACATTCGTAAGCAGTTCTGTAAACTGATTCTAAATTATCTTCGTCTATCAGTGAAACAAAGCAGTTGGCTAAAGTTTTTAGCCGGTACATATCTCCGGCTCCGGCTATGACCCTTCCTCCCGGCATGAAGAGACCTTCATAAAGGGCAGTATAAAATTTTTCTCCCCAGTCAATCTGTTTTTCTTTGGTCGGTTCCACTGCGGCCATAAAAGCTGCCAGCCGGGCAAAAGTATCCTCCGGTTTTTTCTCGATTCTTCTGGCCTTGAGGTCTTTCAGATAATATTTGTTATCGTAGATTGAGATAGCCAGCTCATTTCCCCCCAAATAATCTTCATGGACCGGGATTAATCCTTTTTGCTGGGCGGTTTTGAGGTGGAAAAGGAGTTCCCGGTAGGAATCGATGACGTCATAGGGGATTAAAGAAGCTAACTTACTTTTGTGGGTAAACATATCCCATAAAGCGGTTATCTCCGTATCTTTGTCGGCCGCAGCACGCTCTGCGGCTTGACGGATTTCGGCTCTTTTGGCCCGGTAGATGATGTAGGCCTTGGCGATGCGGGGCTCTCCGGCTTCCATTAGGACCTGTTCTACAATGTCCTGGACTTCTTCGACAGCGGGAATGCTGCGGGTGTGGAATTTTTTGTTTAGCTCTAAGATTACCTTATCTGAAAGCCGGACCGCGGTTTCTTTTTCGGTTCCGTTGATGGCTTGAAAAGCCTTAAAGATGGCGTTGGTTATTTTTTCCTGCACGAAGGGGACAATGGTTCCGTCCCTTTTTACGATTTTGGTGATTTTATTTTCTATCTTCATGGTTGTCTACTCAAAAATTGTTAAATTTTTTGCTATTTATTTTGGACGAATGGTTTTTTCGCTAAATTTTTGACTTCGGTAGAACTGAATTCTGTATATCAGTGTAATTTTACCCATCCTCCCCTCCTTTGATGGAAATTTTTATTATTTAATTTTTTTATTTTAAGAAATAAAATCCCTCTCAACTTTGTATAAAAAGTTAAAAATCCGGCTTTTTCGACTGAAATCTAATCTATATTCAAACTTCTTTACTTGTCAAGAAAAAAATGTGAATTTCTTAAAAAAATAACAATTAGCTGTAGTTCAACAGGTTAATAATACTAAATATAGTGTTTTCTACCACTTCTACGGAAAAAGTTGATTTTAATTGGGGATATCCGGTTGAAAATTACGACGCTATCACTATTTACAGCCCCCACATAGATGATTATCTGACAGTTTTCTCAAATTTGATAAAACTTCCTGTTGACATTTCCGTAAAGAAAGATAGATTATGTTGTTAAATTTTTCACAAGCGAGAATGATCTTTGGAAAAGGAGCCAAAACAGAAACCAGAAATTTACAAGCAAATTGCCCTATTTTCCTCAATTCCCTTTGTCCTGGCATTGGGTCCGATTGTGGGCTGGTTCATAGGTAAGTTTTTGGATAAATGGTTACATACTGCTCCCTATTTGATGTATCTGTTTATATTTTTGGGATTTTTTGGAAGTGGCAGAGAGGTTTACAACATAATTAAAAGAGTTTCTAAAGAATAAAATGGTCCAATTCATAGTGAGCCAGTCGAACTATAAATGGGTTTAGAATTCATTAAAAGAACTTATAGAACCACACTGATTGTAGCTATTTTAGTTTTTTTTTATACCTGGGGTTATTATAGTTTCTCTTCTGCGGTTGGGATTTTAACTGGAACTGTTTGGGGATGTTTAAATCTTTTTTTTGTTACTAGTTTGGTCACTTCATTTATTAAAACCGGAGAGAAAGATTACACCAAAATCTGGATTTTGTTATTAGTCAAGTTCCCCATACTTTACGGTTTGGGATTTTTGGCTTTAAAGATTGATTATTTTAATCCTTTGAGTTTTTTGCTAGGGTTTACCTTAGTTTTAGCAGTCATTGTTTTGAAAGTTTTGGGTAAATATTTAATTGAGTCTGTGTTGAAACAGAATCTTAAAGAGAAAAAATTGTGATATCAGAGTTTATTTCTCATTTCGGTTTACCTACAGCTCAAGCCCAAGGAGCAGAATTACCTAATTTTATAACTTTACTTTATGACAAATTTAAAGATTCCAATTTCATTAGTTTTCTACATCACTGGGAAAATATAATCTTTTCCTGGATAATAATTTTATTCATCTGTATCTTGGCTTACTTAGCTTCCCGCAAAAGTTCATTGATACCATCCGGCTTACAAAATTTAATGGAGATGGTAGTAGAAGTTTTATACAATTTCTTTGTGGGCATTTTAGGTCCGGAAGGAAAAAAATATGTTCCCTTTCTGGGAACTTTGTTTCTCTATATTCTAATGATGAACCTTTTAGGTTTAATCCCTTTTATGAAATCCCCTTCTTCCAGTATAAATATTACCGCTGCTTTGGCAATTATAGTTTTTGTGAGGGTCCAGTATCTGAATATGAAAAATTATGGCTTGGGAAAATTTTTGTATCACTTAGCCGGCTCGCCTAAGGATGCTCTATCTTGGGGATTGGTACCTCTAATATTTCCCTCTCACTTGATAACTGAATTTGCCCGGCCTTTGACTTTGGCATTGCGTCTTTTTGGAAATATCACCGGAGAAGATATTTTGATTGCCGCTTTTACCCTTTTGGGAATTACTATTTTGTCTGCCGTGCATTCTCCGGTCGGTTTACCTTTACAGATCCCTTTTATATTTTTGGCATTGTTAACTAGTTTAATTCAAGCTTTAGTTTTTTCACTTTTAAGCACGGTTTACATTTTACTGGCTTTTCCGCCAAAAGAAGAACATTAAAAAAATAGGAGGAATGATGGATTTATCAACTGCCTTTGCTTTGTCAGCCCCTTTAGGAGTGGGAATTGCCGCTTTGGGCTCCGGGATTGGTTTGGGTCGTGCGGTCGGTGGTGCTATGGAAGCGATTGGCCGTCAGCCGGAAGCTACCGGCAAAATTCAGACCAATATGATTATCGGAGCCGCCTTGATTGAGGCCTTGACCATTTATGCTCTGATAGTATTCTTTATCGCTTTGGGAAAAATCGGCTAAGAAAAGGGCTTTCCCCTTGATTTTTGGGCTAAAGAGGGATAATTTTAGATAGCTTTACCTGAGTTTAGTGAGGAGAAAAATCTTATGCATTTAGAATGGCAGCAGGTTATCACCCAGATTATTGGATTTTTGATAGCTTTATTTATTTTGAAAAAACTGGCCTGGAAACCGCTTTTAAGAGTCCTGGAGGAACGGAAAGAGCGGATAAAATCGGAGTTTGGCAAGATTGAAGAGGATCGAAAGAAAGCTCAAACTCTTTTGGAGCAGTATCAGGAAAAATTGAAAGAAATTGATGCCGAAGCCCGGGTCAGAATTCAGGAAGCGGTCAATGCCGGGAGAAACATTTCTGGTGAGATTAAACAGCAAGCCCAAGCCGAAGCCAAAGAGGTTCTAAACAAAGCCCAAGCCGAAATTGGAAGAGAGATAGCTAAAGCCAAAGTTCAACTAAAAAATGATATCGTCAATATGACCCTTTCGGCTACGGAAAAGATTATTGGTGAAAAATTGGATGAAAAAAAACATAAACAACTAATTTCAGATTTTATTTCCGAACTGGAGCTTAAAAAATGATTTTATCTGAAGTCGGAACCAGATACTCCACCGCTTTATTTAATCTGGCGAATAAAGAAAAAAAGTTGGAACAAATTTATAAAGAGACCCAAAATTTAGCCGGCTTTCTGAAAAAATCTTCTCCTCTGCAGAATTTTTTGGCTGCTCCCCAGGTCCGGGATGAAGAAAAAGAAAAAGTGGTCAAAAATATCTGGTCCGGGAAAATTGAGGGATTTCTGTTAAACTTTTTGTTGTTTTTATTGAAAAAAAGAAGGGTTCAATTTTTTGAACAGATTGCCTTAAATTTTGAAAAGCTTTACAAAGAAAAATTGGGGATTATAGAAGCTACTTTGATTTCAGTGAAGACGGTAGAGGAGAAGCAGCAGGAAAAATTAATTAATAAATTGCAAAAAGAAACCGGCAAGAAAATTCAGCTGATAAACAAACTTGACCCGGCTTTAATCGGAGGAACGATTTTAATTTTGGCTAATCAAGTGCTAGATTATAGTATTAGGCATAGACTGAATAGCTTGAAAGAACGGCTCTTAGCCGTCAAGGTACATTAGATGGTTCGACTAAGCTCACTATAATAAGGAGAGGTAATGGCTTTAAAACCAGAAGAAGTTTCTTGGGTAATCCAAAAGGAGATTGAAAAGTATGAATCTACTCTGCAGATGGAGTCCGTGGGAACGGTTCTGCAAATCGGAGACGGAATTGCTCGGGTCTGGGGTTTGGAAGATGTGATGATGTCCGAGTTAGTGGAGTTTGCCGGCGGAATTTTGGGGATGGTTTTAAATTTGGAAGAGGATAATGTGGGAGTAGCGGTCTTTGGTTCGGATCGGGGAATTAAAGAAGGGGATATAGTTAAGAGAACCGGGAAAATTGCTTCGGTTCCAGTTGGGGAGGCTTTGTTTGGACGGGTAGTAAATGCCTTAGGGCAACCTATAGATGGTAAAGGACCGATTGTAACGGACAAATTCAGACCCATGGAAGGGAAAGCCCCTAATGTGGTACAAAGAAGACCGGTGAATCAGCCGGTTCAAACTGGCTTAAAAGCTATTGACTCTATGATTCCGATTGGTCGAGGACAAAGAGAGTTAATTATCGGCGATAGGCAGACCGGAAAAACTGCCATTGTGATTGACACCATTTTAAATCAAAAAAATACTGATCTTCACTGCGTCTATGTGGCCATTGGGCAAAAGGCATCAACTGTAGCAAGTGTAGTGAAAATTTTAGAAGATAATGGTGCTATGGAATATACTACCGTGGTAATTGCTACTGCTACCGAACCAGCTCCTTTGCAATACATTGCTCCTTATGCCGGCTGTGCTATTGGTGAAGAATTTTTATACCATGGCAAGCATGTGGTGGTTTTTTATGATGATTTGTCTAAACATGCCCAAGCCTATCGTCAGTTGGCGTTGCTTTTAAGAAGACCTCCGGGAAGAGAGGCCTATCCCGGTGATATTTTCTATTTGCATTCACGTTTATTGGAAAGGGCTGCTAAGTTGTCGGATGAGTTGGGGGGTGGGTCATTGACCGCTATTCCAATAATTGAGACTCAAGCCAATGATGTTGCGGCTTATATTCCTACTAATGTAATTTCTATTACTGATGGACAGATTTATTTAGAACCGGATTTATTTTACGCTGGCATCAGACCGGCTATTAACGTGGGTATCTCCGTTTCCCGAGTAGGTGGAAAAGCCCAAACCAAAGCTATGAAAAAAGTGTCTGGAAGATTGAGATTGGATTTGGCTCAATATCGGGAGTTGGCCGCTTTTGCTCAGTTTGGTTCAGAGTTGGATGAAGCCACCCGAGCTCAACTGACCCGAGGTGAAAGAATGGTGGAGGTTTTAAAGCAGGAGCAGTTTGTCCCGATGCCGGTGGAAAAACAGGTGACGATTATTTACGTGGCGGGCAAAGGGTATTTGGATGAGCTTCCGCTAGAGACAGCGAAAAAATTTGAAACTGAATTTTACTCTTTTCTGGATAAAAATTATCCGGATGTGGTGCATACTATAGCCAAGACTCTAGAATTAAACGAGACCAATGAGAAAAAATTAGATGAAGCCGCCGCTAAATTTAAAGCAGAATTTAAAACCAAAAATAATCTAAAATGAGACCCGAAAAGACACAAATTTTATATGATCCCAATTTGATTTGGACTTGCTCTGTGGATTTGAGAGAAGAGAAGACCGGACTTGAGGAACAAAAGCCGGCTACAAAAATAGATCTCGAAAATATTTTACCTCAAAATTCACCACCAGATTTAGACAGCTCAGAGCAAAGTAAAATCAATTAAAATGGAATCTTTAAAGGTAATCCGTAGAAGAATTCGTTCGGTCACCAGCACCAAGCAGATTACCAAAGCTATGCAGATGGTGGCGGCGGCCCGCTTGAGAAAAGCTCAGGCCAAACTGGAAACTTCTCGGCCCTATGCTTTTAAAATGCAGGAGATTTTGGAAAACCTTTCTACCGTATCCGGCTTTGTGGAAAACCCTTTGTTCAAAAAAAGAAACGAAATTAAAAAAACTTTACTGATTTTGATTACTTCAGACCGAAGTTTATGCGGTTCTTACAATAGTAATCTGATTAATTTTACTACTTCTGTTTTGAGTCAATATTCCACTCCATCAATAGAATTAGGGTTAATCGGTCGTAAGGGTTTTGATTTTTACAAAAGAAGGTCCTGGCCCATTAAGTTTAATTATTTACATGTGGGAGGGAATATTCCTTTTGTCCAAATTAAGGAGCTTACCAACCAGACCGTTGAGTCATTTTTAACCGGAGAAGTGGATGAAGTTTTTTTGATTTACACCAAATTTTTAAACATAGCTAGCCGCAAAATTGTCTTTGAGAAATTTTTAAATATTGAAAAACCACAGGAGAGAAAATCTGCGGAAGTTTTTGATTATATCTTTGAGCCAGATCCAGCCGAAATTTTTAACGGTTTGCTTCCCCGCTACTGTATCACTAAAATCCAAATGGCTATATTGGAATCTGGAACATCGGAACAGTCGGCTAGAATGTTGGCTATGCAGCAAGCCACCAAAAACGCAGAAGAGATGGTTGAATATTTAACTTTGGTCAGAAATAAAGCCCGGCAGGCCTCCATCACTAAAGAAATTTTGGAGATTGCCTCCGGTGCTGAAGCTTTGAAAGAATTTTAACAGGAGGAAATTTATTTTATGAATGTAGGCAAAGTCAAACAGGTCATTGGTCCCACCGTGGATATCGAATTTGATTCTGATAAACTCCCCAATATTTTAAATGCTATTGAAATTAAAGATGAGAAAAGAAATATTGATTTGACCGTAGAAGTAGCCATGCATTTGGGGGACAACTTGGTCAGATGTGTGGCTTTGTCATCAACCGATGGTCTGGTTAGAGGTATGCCAGCAGTAGATAGCGGTGGACCGATTACAGTTCCAGTAGGACCCAAGACTTTGGGACGAATTTTTAATCTTCTGGGAACTCCTATTGATGAGTTGGGACCCTTGCAAGATTCTAACTTACGTTCCCCCATTCACAAAGAACCTCCTTCGTTTGAAGAGCAGGAGACCAAAGCTTCTATTTTTGAAACCGGAATCAAGGTGGTTGACCTTTTGGAACCTTACGCCAAAGGCGGAAAAGTAGGTCTTTTTGGAGGAGCCGGAGTGGGAAAAACTGTGATTGTGCAGGAGCTGATTAGAAACATTGCCACCGAGCATGGTGGCTATTCGGTTTTCTGCGGAGTAGGGGAAAGAACCCGTGAAGGAAATGACTTATGGTTGGAGATGAAAGAATCTGGTGTGATAAATAAAACGGTTTTGGTCTTTGGTCAGATGAACGAGCCCCCTGGCTCTAGATTAAGAGTTGGTTTGACGGGTGTGACTATGGCAGAGTATTTTAGAGATGTGGAGCATCAGGATGTGCTTTTATTTATTGATAATATTTTCAGATTTGTGCAGGCCGGAAGTGAAGTGTCAGCTTTATTAGGAAGAATGCCCTCCGCGGTAGGGTATCAACCTACATTGGGAACTGAAATGGGGGCTTTGCAGGAAAGGATTACTTCAACTAAATCTGGCTCGATCACTTCGGTTCAGGCCATTTATGTGCCGGCTGATGATTTAACTGACCCTGCCCCTGCCACCACTTTTTCTCACCTGGATGCCATAACGGTCTTATCCAGACAGATTGCAGAATTAGGAATTTATCCGGCCGTAGACCCTTTGGCTTCTACTTCCCGGATTTTAGACCCTCAAGTTGTAGGAGAAGAGCATTATCAGACTGCTCGAATAGTACAGAAAATTTTGCAAAGATATAAAGATTTACAGGATATTATTGCTATTTTGGGAATTGATGAGCTGTCAGAAGAGGATAAATTGCTGGTGGCTCGTGCTAGAAAGATGCAAAAGTTTTTATCTCAGCCCTTCTTTGTGGCAGAGGCTCACACCGGACAACCCGGAAAATATGTTAAGTTGGCTGATACTATTAAAGGTTTTAAGATGATTTTGGAAGGGAAATTGGATGATGTTCCAGAACAGGCATTTTATATGGTGGGAACTATTGATGAAGTTTTGGAGAAAGCGGAGAAACTCAAAAAAGGATTGATTGCATATTAAAAAAAATCGCGTAGGGCGGAGACAAGCTCCGCCCTTTGGAATTTTTAGAGGTTATAGAATAGCTAAAGTAAAATGAATAAAGAATACAAAAAAGTCAGTTGGTCAGAAATCCTCAAAGATGAAATCTTGGGTTTAGTTTTCGGCTTTTTAGCGGCTTTACTGGTGGCCTGGCTCAAAAAAGAACCACCTGGTGAAATATTTTACATTATTCCTGCTGTTTTTGGTTTGGTATCTTTAATTTATAATCTTTTATCTAATCTTGGGTCTTTCATATTAATTGACCAGGAAAAAATCACCCAAAACCATCTAAACCCCTTAAAAAGAAATATTCCCAGAGTAGTTCTTAGATGGAATGAAATTAAAGAAGTTAATTTCGATTATACCAGCTTTCCCCGCTTCCGTCTACGCTTAGAGCTAAAGGGAAAAGATAAGACTTTGCAGGCTGAAAATGATATGTCACATTTTAAAGATTTTGTCAAGGAAGCCCTGGTTCGTTCTTACAATGCCAGTTATTCTCCCAAAACCTTAGCCAACTTGAACAAATTTATGAAAGATTTGGTACCCATGGTAGCTTCTTTGAAAACAATCTAATTTATGTATCAGCTCTCTATCGTCACACCCGAAAAAATCTTTTTAGAAGACCAGGTAATTTCTACCTCTGCCCCTGGTTCTGAGGGTTATTTAGAGATCTTAACTGACCACGCCCCTTTGATTACCTCTTTGATGCCTGGGAAATTAACCCTGATTAATAAAATTAAAGAAAAAATCTTTTACGCCATTTCTGGCGGCTTTTTAGAAATATCCCAAAACAAATTGACTATCTTAGCTGATGCCATTGAAAAAATTGAGCAAATTGATATTGAAAGGGCTGAAAAAGCCTTGGAGAGAGCCAAAAAAAGAATTGAATCTAAAGCTAGTGGAGTTGATTTGCCAAGAGCTATTGCCTCTATGAAAAGAGCTGAAAATAGAATTAAAATCTATAAAGAACTTTTCCCCAAAGCTGAAACTGTATAAAAGGAGAGCTTATTAATCCAGTCAGAAATTTTATCAAAATCCTAAGGGTAGAAGAATTCTTCTCCCTTATTTTTTTTATCCCAATTGGGTTTGCAATTTTCAAAGAATCATTAGAAAAAGGATTTTTTAACACCGGCTGGGGGAGTCTGGTCTTTGTATTCACAGTAATCTGGTTTTTTTACGAAGTTCCCAAAAATTCCCCAAATTCTTTTTCCCGCACGGTTCTGCCGGCTTTTTTATGTTTAACCATTTATTCTAACAGTTTCAAGCTAATCCAGCTTTTTAACATTCAAGATTACGATCGACTACTGCTTCGGATGGACCAATTCTTCTTTAATACTCAACCCTCTTTGTGGCTGGAAAGGGCTAATATTTCTTGGTTAACCGACTATTTGACCGTCACTTATTTCCTTTACTACTTTTATCCGCTAGTTTTAGGAGTAATCTTTTATTCTAAGAAAGAATGGCAGATTTTGAGAAAATATGCTGTGACTATAGTCATCTGCTTTTATATTGGTTATTTAGGATATATCTTAATTCCCGCTATCGGTCCCCGCCTATATGTTCCCCGGCAGTATAAACAGGAATTAAAAAGCAGCCACTTCTCTTTTGAATTAAGGCAGTTTTTGGATAAAATCCAACCCACCAAAAGAGACTGTTTCCCCAGTTTACATAATGCCATTACTTTGTTAGTCTTAATTTTTGCCTTTAAGTATCAAAGAAAATTCTTCTGGGGCTTCCTGCCTTTTGCCTTGGGGCTATTTGTTGGCACCATTTATTTGCGCTATCACTACGGCGTTGACTTCCTTTTCGGCTGGCTTTTGGGGTTAATCTGCCTCTGGAAATCTGCCGATTTAAATAAATGGTGGGAAGCTAGAACTTCCAGACTGTAGGTTTCTTCTCACCTGCCTTTATTAGGCATTCAACTTAATATTTTAAAACTTGAATTAGCCATAACTCTTGGGTGAAAGAGCCCCTGGCTATGGTAAACTATATCTATGGCAAATTTATCCGGTAAAAATCCGCTCTTAACTTTGGATTTACTCCAAAAATCTTTGGAAAAAAAGCTGGAAAAAATTCATACCAATAATCTTCAGCTGAAAAGAAAGATTTTTGATTTATATACCATTTTTGAAATCAGCAAAAATCTTTCTTCTCTTCTGGAGATTGAAACTCTGCTGGAAGCCACACTGTTCACCTGTCAAAACCAATTGGGTGCCCAGGGAGCTGGCTTGATTTTAAAACTCAACCCCGATGATGCGAACCTCCAGGTTAAAAGCCAAAATATTGACTTTCCAGAGAACTTTGAATTTAGCTTGAATAGTCAGATAATAGATATATTGAAAAGCAAGAATAGACCGGTTTTTATCAGAGAGCTGGAGCTTCTGGTTCCGGCTTCCAATAGGGAATTAAAATTTTTAAAAGAAACCGGGACGGTCTTGTCCGCCCCACTGGTGGTAAAAGAACAGACCTTGGGAATTTTAGTTTTAACTGGTAAAACCAAGACTGAAAATTATTCTCCCAATGATCTTGAGTTTCTGGCCACTTTGGTCAATCAATTGGCGGTGGCTTTGGAGAATGCTCATCTGTATGAAAAATTAAAGGAAGCCAATTTAGAACTCAAAAAAGCTCAGGAACTGTTAGTACAACACGAAAAGCTGGCCGCCTTGGGAAAGTTTGCCGCCTCTGTAGCTCATGAGGTCAATAATCCTTTAGGAATTATCAAAAATTATCTGTTGTTGATTGCTCAATCTGCTCAAAAGGGGAAGATAAAGAATGAATATGTTCAGGTTGTTCAGGAAGAAATTGATAGAATCACCAAAATTCTGAACCAGCTTTTAAGTTTTTATAAGCCGGATGCAGAGGTCAGAATGGAACCCACGGATGTGGGGAAAGTATTAGAGGAAACTTTGAAATTTGTGGAGCCGCAGATAAAGGAAAAGAATTTAAAGCTGGTGAGTAGAATTGAGCCCCACCTCCCCCTAATAAAGGCCTCAGCCGAAGAGCTAAAACAGGTTTTTCTCAATCTGCTTATGAATGCCAGGGATTTTACTCCTAATGGCGGGAAAATAGAAGTTAAAGCCGGGTTGCAAAATAAAGGAATTAGGATAGAGTTTACAGACTCCGGCAGCGGAATTCCAGATGAAAATTTAGACAAAATCTTTGAGCCGTTTTTCACTACCAAAAATGGGGAAGGGGCTGGTTTAGGGCTATCGGTTTGTTATGGCATAATTGAAAGACATAAAGGGACCATATTTGCCGAAAATATAAAAGGGGGGGGAAGCCGTTTTCTCATTTATCTACCTATAATCAAACATGACCAACAAAAATAACTCGGAGAAAATTTTAATTATAGACGATGAAGAGCGGATGTGCCTAAGCCTGGTTGCGATTTTAAAAGATTTGGGCTACCAGGCCAAAGCGGTGTCCCAAGCTAACCAGGCTCTGAAGGAAATCGAAAAGGATAATTATGACCTGATAGTCAGCGATATCAAGATGCCGGATTTAGATGGCTTCGATATATTAAAACTGACCAAACGGCAGAACAAAGATTCACTGGTCATTTTTATGACCGGCTATGCTTCGCTTGAATCTGCCATCCAGGCCATAAATCTGGGTGCTTATGATTATTTAACCAAACCACTTGATTTCGGCAAGTTCAGGTTGACTGTCCAGAGAGCCCTAGAAAAAAGAGAATATGACCAGAGTAAAAATCTGCTTTTAGAGGCACTGAAGCAGAAAAATTTAGAGTTAAAACAGAAAGTCTCTGAACTCAACGCCTTATATCAGACTGGAAAATCTTTAAGCTCCACCGCTGATCTAAAACAGCTTTTGAATCAAATCATCTCTTTGGCTACTAAGGTAATCGGAGCCAAAACCGGCTCGGTGATGTTAATAAATCCGGAAAATCGGGAGTTATACATTTCGGCAGCCATCGGATTGGAAAAGGAAGTAATTCAAAATACCCGCCTGAAAATGGGTAGCTCCATCGCCGGATATGTCGCTGAAAAAGGAACCCCCTTGATGATTGAGGATGTGGAAAAAGATATTCGTTTCAGAAGGATAAATAAGCAAAAATACGAGACCAAATCCTTGCTTTCCGTGCCCCTGAAAATCAAAAACAAAGTCTTGGGAGTGATTAATTTAAATAACAAAGTCGACGGAACCTCTTTTTCCAAATCTGATTTACAGCTTTTAACCACTTTTGCCTCTCAAGCCGCTGTAGCCATTGAATCGGCTTATATCTTCGAACAGATGAAAAGAAAAAACCAGGAGTTGAATTTACTTTATGATATCGCCACCGGCGTTTCTCATCTGCAGGACTTTCGAGAGATAGCCTCTTTTATTTTTGCCAAACTCAAAAAGCTTTTACCGCTGGATTTTTGCTTCTGGCTGGACTGGGAGCCGGAGACCGAAAAAATATCCTTGGGTTTTCAGGAAACCAGCCATAAAAATTTTAAAATTAGGGAACTGGAACTGTCTTTAAAGAAAAATGAAATTTTAGATTTGAAAAAACTAAGAAGCAAGCTATTCCATCATTTAAAACCCTATTTTGGAAAAGAGTTTGCAGTCGAGCATTTGGTGGTGGTTCCGATATTGACCGAAGGCACCCTGCAGGGGATTTTTTGTCTGGGGAACCGGAAATCGCAAGTTCTATCCGAATCCGACTATAACCTAATCTCGATTGTGGCCTCCCAGTCCGCATCGGTCTATGAAAGGGAAAAAGCGATTTTGAATGCTACCCGCCTGGTGACCATGGGGAATATGATTTCCGAAATCACCCACGATTTGAAAAAGCCTTTGACCAATATCAAGGGGAGTTTGCAGATTTTAAGACAGAAAAATACTTTGAATAAGGATACCCAAAGACTTTTGGACTCCACCGAGGAGGAGATCTTCCGCCTGACCGAGCTGGTCAAGGAGCTGGTCAACTTCTCCAATCCCGGCAAGTACCAGCCCGAAAGAAAAGCCCTCCTGCCTATTTTAGAAAAAGCCATTAGCTTGGTGGAATCCGATTCTATCTCGGGTAAGATTGTTATCAAAAAAGATTTCGCTTTGGATTTGCCCCCGGTATTTGTCAACGAAAAAGAGATTTTAGAGTCTTTCTTAAATTTAATTTTTAATGCCATCGAAAGTATGCCAAAAGGCGGGGAACTGAAAGTACGGGCTAAGCAGACCTATCTAAGCGAGCAGGAAAAAGAGTTCATTCAGGTCACTATTTCCGACCAGGGGATGGGGATTGCCCCGGAAAATTTACACCGAATTTTTGAGAGATATTTCACCACCAAGGATGGCGGAACCGGGTTGGGATTAGCGGTGGTGGACCGGATTATCAAAGCTCACAACGGTTTCGTCAGCGTGGAAAGCCAGCCCCAAGTGGGCACTACCTTTGAGGTCTTTCTGCCGATTTAAGTAGAAGGGAATCCTTTTTTTAGCCGATATTTAAGATATGAAAAAAGATAAAGTTAAACTGGTGATAATTGATGATGACCCCAAGGTCTCCTGGGTTTTAACTCAAGGACTTGAAAAAGGATACGAGATTCTGTATGCCCGGGACGGTCAGGAAGGTTTAAAATTGGTCTCCCAGGTTAAGCCAGAGTTGATATTGTTAGATATCAAAATGCCGGGGCTTTCCGGACTGGAAGTTTTGGAGAAAATTAAAGCCCTAGATCAGCAGTCCAATGTGATAATGCTTTCCGGACACGGGGATACCAAAAATGTGGTGGAGTCGATTAAAAAGGGGGCTTCAGAGTTTATCAATAAGCCCTTTGATGTCAAAGAGGTTGAAATTCATTTACAGTCTGCCCTGGAAAAAACCCGCCTCAAAAATGAACTCCATCATTTAAAACAGGAACTGCAGGCTAAATCCGAGCCGGAAGCTTTGGTGGGAGATGCACCGGTTATGCTGCAGATTAAAAATGTGATTGAACAGGTAGCTGACAGTGATTTGACAGTGTTGATCAGGGGAGAAAGCGGTACCGGAAAAGAGATTGTGGCTCGGAGGATTCATGCCTTATCCTCGCGTAAAGATGAGCCGTTTGTAAAGGTCAATTGTGCCGCCATCCCCAGAGATTTACTGGAGGCAGAACTATTTGGTTACGAAAAGGGTGCTTTTACCGGTGCTCATAAGACCAAACCGGGACGCTTTGAAATCGCTCATAAAGGGACCATTTTTCTGGATGAAATTGGGGATATGCCCTTAGATTTACAGTCCAAACTATTGCAGGTTTTAGAACAGCACGAATTTATGCGGGTGGGAGGAGTGCATAACATTAAAGTGGATGTCCGGATTGTCTGCGCCACTAACCGGGATTTAGAGCAGGCCCTGGAAAACCACCAGATACGGGATGATCTGTATTACCGGCTAAATGAGATTACCATTCAGCTACCCCCTTTAAGAGAAAGAAAAATTGATATTCCTTTAATTTTGGAGCATCTTTTGCAGAAATATAACCGGATTTATAATAAAACCTTTGATGCTCTTTCATCCAGGAATATGCGGCTTTTGCAGGAGTATAACTGGCCCGGCAACGTACGGCAGTTGGAAAATTTGATTAAGCAGATTGTGGTTTTGGAAAACCAGGATGTCATCCTGGAAACCATGAAATCTCTGGCTCCTTCTTCCAATACTGTCAGCCATAGCCCCACATCTGCCAGTAACAGTGAGGTCCAGACTTATTCATTGAAAAAGAAAATCTCGGATGCAGTGGAACATGAGGAGAAAAAACTAATCGCTGAAGTTTTGAATAAAACCAACTGGAATCGCCGCAAAGCGGCAGATATTTTGGAAATCAGCTATCGCTCTTTGTTGTATAAAATTAAGGAGTACAAGCTCTCTGGTGAAGATTAAATTGCAGGAGTTTAACTGGTGATTAAGATTGTGTTAATCAAAGGAGGAAATGGTGGCAGAATTAGATAGAAATACACCCTTCCAGGAGGATCTGGACAATTTAAATTACATTTTCAAATCTCATAAAAATTTTAGCTTGAGAGCAGTGCAAGAGCTTAAAAGGGCAGAAAGATATTCGGAATTTATCTCTTTGATTTTAATTGATATGGAAAAATGGTTGGGACCTTTGAGCAAAAAGCAAAAAGAAGCTTTTCTGCCTGGTAACTGGGAAAAGGAATTGTATGATTTGATAACCAGAGAAACGCGCCAGACCGATGTGGTTTCGGGTCTGGAAAAACACAAGATGGCTTTGCTTCTGACCGAAACCTCTCCGGAAGGGGCTAAGGTTCTGGCTAAGAGATTGACCCAAGAGATTGCCCTGATTTTGGCGGCTGAACGGAAAAAACTTTTGGACCCTAAGGCCCTGATGAAGATTGTCTCTTTCCCGGATAAGGTGAAAGGGAAAGAGAAGTTTTTGAGCGTAGTGAAAACCCTGCAGACCGACAAGTAATCTTCCCACAAAATTCATATCCTATTTAATCTTGCTCTTTTCTGATTTTTTGCTTATATTTAGGCCAAGGGGTGGGATTAGATGAGAAAATTTCTACTTTTATTTACTCTTTTTTTAATCTGGGGGGTCAACTGCACCAAACCGACTGGACCTATTTCGGACAGAGGGGATATTGTTTATGTTATAACAGAAATGTATCCTGATGGTTATTCGAGAGTTCTATTTATTGATACAGCAACCGATTCGCTAGCGGATTCCCTTCTGTTACCCTATGATATTTTTGGGATGGGGGTATCGCCTGATGGTTCTATACTTTATATAGGGTCTGGTCCAGCAGCTAATCGATTAGAAATAGATACCAAGACTAAAGCCATCAAGTATCAGGGACCTAATACCGGGGTACCAACTCCTGACGGAAGATACTTAGTTAGCCCATTTAGTTCTGATTTTTTTGATGCCCGTACCCACGAGCTAGTTTACCAAGCCGATTCTCTTACTCCCAGGTTCTCTTCTCCCGTTAGTGCTGGCAGACATTTTGACCCCCAAAGGAAGTTGTTTTATGGGACTCTGCCAAACCGCCCAAAAGGGGAAATAGGGGTGTTCGATTATAGAAGATTCAAATTGGTAAAAATTATAAATACCCAGTTTTCAGTTGCTGATTTGGTTGTTACCCATGCCGGGGATAAACTTTATTATTGTTTAGCTCCATTTTTCTCGGGTATAGATTTAAAAACAAATGAGTCTTTGCCAATATACAGATTAGGAGGAAATGGCATATCTTACTTAGGAATAAGACCCAACGATGAATATATCTACAAAACAGATTTAGGTGGAGAGCTACATCCAGAGCCAATTTACAGTGGTCTGATTGGGGTTTATTCTCCAGTTTTTGAGAAGCCTTTAGGTTCTATTGATACCAGAGCGGTAGAGCAGGAAAGTCCTTGCTTCCCCCTCCGGGCCAGGGGCTTGCTACTGACCAAATCGCATTTTCTCCAGACGGAAAAAAGCCTATATAAGTACCTGGATTCACTGCTTGATCTTGGTAGTAGACACCGAGAGCAATAAAATCATAAAAACCATCAAAGTTGAGTTCATACAACACAGTTTAGTCATGCAAAAAAACTAAGCCACCGGGTCTGTTTAACCCAGTGGCTTTTTGGCAGATGGTGGCTTGGAGATGAAACTTATTTACTCATTTTACCTGTCTGCCAGGGACTGAAGTATTTTTTTCCAATTGAGGTCTTAATCTGTATAGCGTAATAAACCGTTCCCAAGCTGGCATATTCCGGTTTAACTTCCCATAAAATTCCGGAAGGTAAGTTTCCGTGGCCTTCCAAGGTTTTAATCAAAACCGGAGAAATGGATTCCCAGTTATTCCCCTTGGGCATAGAGCTGCAGACATAAACCTTCCAGTCCACAATGGCCTCTTTTTCTTCACTCAATCCGGCCTTGAAAATGAACATGTAAGAATTAGATTTCTTTCTAACTGACTGGGTCTGAATCTTATCCATCTTGGCTGACACCTTGATTGGTTCGTAAACCTCCGGAGACTTCTGCACCGCTGGAGTAGGGGTCACAGGAGTTGTGGGAGTCGGCACTTGAGCTAAAGTAATTTCTTTGCTCTTATCAGGGGTAGAGACAGTCGGCTTGCTCGGAGTTATCGGTTTTTCCGGAGTAGCTTTGGGAGTAGTCGTAGTTTTTTCCGGAGACGTCGGTTTGGTGGACGGAGTAACTTTGCTTTCAGGAGTAACGGTCGGTGTCTTAGTTAAAGGAGTCCCGGTAGGTTTAGAAGTTGGGGTAACTTTACCGTCCGATTTAGTTGTAGATGGCGTGGTCGCAGTGGAAGTTGGGGTTGGAGTCACACTGGGGGTTTTGCTTTTGTCAGTAGTCGCGACAACCGGTTTTTCTTTTGAAGCAACCTTGCCATCCGGAGAACTTACCGGAGCTTTTGTAATTGAAGCATCTTTAGTTTTGTCAGTCGGAACAGTGGGAGTGGTAGCCGAAGGAGTCGATTTCTTAGTATCGGTTGAAGTTGTGGGAGTTTGACTAACAGTAGTCGACTTAGATTTATCTGTCGGTGTAGTAGTTGGCTTGGCGGTGGTGACCGGTTTTTCGGGTGTGGTGGTCTTGGCCGTGGAAGAAGGGACTGTGGTAGAAGGTGTTACCGTGGTCTTAGATTTATCAGTTGTAGTTACCGGAGTTTTTGTCGGAGTAGCCACTTTTTCAGTAGAGGGTGATTTTACGGTAGAGGGAGTTGTCGGTGTAGTGGTTGTAGGTGATTTAGTCGTGGTAGCTACTTTGGCATCACTGGCCTGAGGCGTGGTAACCGTCGGAGTTGATGGGGTAGTAGGTGACGTTGTCGGCTGAGAAACTTTTGTTTCTTCCTTTTTCACCACCGGTTGTTCTACGGTTGAGCTGGATTTTACTGGCGGAGTCACGGCTGTTGATTTATCCGACTTAGCCGGCGTGGTCTGGCTCAATTTTTTGGTTGACTTGTTCTGACTGAAACTGTCCTGTCCTTTAGCCAATCCGAACCCGATGGTTAAACCTAAACGGTGGTCCCCCACTAAACTGGTCGAGGTCTGGAAAGGATAGCTTTGGTAGCTGTAATCTATCTGAACGGAGTTGGCGCTGGCCATGAACTTGTAGGATAATCCCCAGGCCCACTGTTTATAATCCTGATTGTAATCTTTCCCGAAAGTATAACCCGCTCTTAAATAGAAACTGCTGCCGGGGAGTAAATTCAGACTCTGCTCCACACCCAGACTGTTCAGATAAGGAGTGGAGGTGGTAAAGTTTTTCTTGTCTTTTACTATGACATCATAGGCAATGCGGGTGGAATTATTGCCGGTAGGTAAAAGTAAGGCCATTCCGGCTTTGTACACCCTGCGTGCAAAATTGAAAAGATTCGGTGTTTGAGGTGAGGCATAAACCACCCCGGTATCCGGAGTCATGTCGGTTCCTAAAAGATTTTCCCCGGCTATACCGAAGGAAAATCTGTCTGAAACCGGAAACAAAAATCCCAAATCGACTTCGAAACCGGATTTTTTATCCACATTGGAGTTGGATAACAACTTGGCGTTTAATCCGAATGAACTCAATAAACCCAGAGATCTGGCGTAGCTGACGGACAAAATATTGTGCCCCACTATCTGGGATTGACTGGTCCAGGAAGCCTTGCGGCTGCCGGAAAAAGCCAGCACTCCTTTGTTGGAAGACATAGGATAAACCAGAGAGCCGAATCCGACATACGGTTTTTCATCCAAGGTGTAACCGTACAGACTGGCCCGGTCATACATCACGGAAAACTGGACCCCTTTTAAGCGAGCCAGACCGGCCGGATTATAGAAAACTCCGGAAGGGTCATCCGCGATAGCCACAAAGGCGTTTCCCATCCCCACTGCTTTGGCAGAGGTTCCCAGGTTGTCATAGGAAAATGCCCAGCTGGAAGTGAGAATGACAAAAAATAGCGTTGCTATTAAGATTTTTCTTAAGCCCATTTTGCCTCCACTTTTTTAATATGTTCTGTGGGTAAAAATAGTTTCTTATATTATCGGCTGTACCTATTATTTTCCTTAAGCCAAAAATTGGGTAAAATTGGGATAATCTTTATATTGGGGAGTGGACTGTGAAATTATCCAGTGGGTCAATTTAGCCGACTTTTACCGAATTTTTAGGTTTGGAAGGAACCAAAACCTCTTTGAAAATTTTCCAGTCTTGGAGAGGAATTACTTTCAGAACTGCCAGGAAGAATAGGTAGATTATTACCGAAGCCGAGATAGATACATACATAGGTAGACCCTTAAACTCCAGTAAAAAAGAAGCCATGAAAACCCCGCTTAAACCTATTTTCCCCCAGGGTGCCAATAAACTTCGGAACCCGAACTGCAATTCCCAGTGCAATAAAAAGAAAATACCGAAGAAAACCGCTATTTCGGTAACCAGAACCGAGATAGCCGCACCCTTTGCGTCAAAAGAAGGGATTAAGATAAAATTCAAGATCAGATTTAAAAGCATCCCTATCCCAGCTACGACTGCCAGTTTTGTGACTTTTTTTACCGCCATCAGAGCTCTTAAGCCGGTACTGTAAAGCACCATAAAGAACCCCGACCAAATTAGAATTTTTAATACGATTACAGAGGAACCAAAACCGGAGCCGTAAAGCAGGAACATTATTTTCTCACCTAAAATCGTGATTATCACGCACAAAGGTAAAAGTAAAATCGCCAGATAAGCCAGTTCTCTTTCCAAAAGATTCTGCAATAAACCCGGCTTTTTGACCGAAGCTTCGGCCAAAGCCGGCAATAGAGCCGGTCCCAAAATTACCGGAATATTTTTGACCTGCAGAATTAATTTGTTGGCGGCATTGTATATACCGGCTGATTTTTCACCCTTTAGCCAGGATAAAATGACTGTATCGGAGTTCAAATAAACGGTCATAAAAATTATGGTTAGAGCAAACGGCAGAGCTTCTTTGAAAAGCTCCTTCCAGAATTTAGGCTCTATCCGCAGTTGAAAACGGGAAAAGTTTCTGAATACCAGAAACCAGATTAAAACCAGAGATAAAACACTCAAACCCAGCTGCACCCGGCTTAAGCCCAAGAGCCCGAAATTCAGTTTCAGGGCTAAAATCCCGAGGACGGTTAAGGATATTCCCCAAAAGATGTTGACATAGGCCTCATATTGCAATTTTTGAAAGGCCTGAAAAATCCAGCGCAGCCCGAAACCGCAGGTCACAAAGAAATTCCCTATGGCAATCAGGTAGATTATAGTTTTGGTGCCGGAAGGAAAATGGCTGAAGAAAGTAAGCAAGATTACCGCGGTCAGACTCAAAAGCGAAAGTAAATATCTTAAGACCGCCATATTTCCCAGATATCTGGCAGCCAGTCTTTTGTTGGCGGCTACTTCACGCACGATTAGAGAGTTTAATCCTAAATCCGTGACTACCCCAAATATGGCAACGAGTGATAAAGCTAAAGTGTAAGCTCCCAGCCCATCGGCACCGGTTATGCGGGCGACAAAGACAAATAAAATCACCTGCCCGATCCGGTTTAGGATTAAGGAAAAAGCCGAAAAGCTTATATTTTTCAAAATCCGAACTAAACCAAAATCTCTTTCCATAAGTTTTTGACTTTGTTTAACTAATCGGAAGATTTACAGATTAGGATTAATCTTTTTGGGGGAGATTTTAGCTGGGTTATGATAGATTTATCAAGGAAGATTAAACTGAGGGCTCCTGATTTTATCCGCTACATCTGCTATTAATTATCCGCTAGCTTTTCTTCTATAAACTTTAAACCCTCATCCACCGAAAAAAACGGGGTGGTCAAGATTTTTTGGGCCTTATCAATCCTCAAGCCCCCTTTTAGCGGTCGGGAGGCTTTCTGATGTAATTCCGGGGTGGTAACCGGCGTGATTAGATTTTTATTTAACTCGAAATGCTGGGCGATTTTCAAAGCGAAGTCATAGCGGGATAGATACTTGGTGCCGGCTAAGTTTAAAATTCCGGCTAAATTTCTTTCAGCTGCTTCTAAAATTAAAATCGAAAGATTATCCGCCAAAGTGGGGTTGTTAAACTGGTCGGTGACTACTTTAATCTGTTTTTTTTGTCTTAGATTCTCATATACCCAGATGAAAAAATTTCTCTTGACCTGAGTTCCCATTCCGTAGATGACATTGGAGCGGATGATTAGAAAATGAATCAGCGCGTCCTGAATGATTTCCTCGGCCTGGAGTTTGGTGCCTCCGTAGTAATTTATGGGATTGGGTTTATCCTCTTCTGAGTAAGGTCCGTTTCTCCCGTCAAAGATATAATCTGTGGATATTTGCACCAATTTGATTTCATACTTTTGGCAGGATTCTATCAAATTTTTGACCCCTTCTACGTTGACCGCCCAAGCTAACTCTTTTTTCTCTTCGCAGACCTCGACATTCATAAAGGCAGCGGTGTTGATGATTAGCTCCGGACGGAAATCGGCGATGACTGACTGGACTTGCTCTTTATCGGTGATGTCTAAAGTCTGGTAGAGGTACTTTTTGTCCTGGAGGACAAAATCTTTTTGTTTGCCGGTAGCTAAGACCGAATCCCATTTGGAAAAATCTGCCTCCAGTTTCTGCCCCAGAAGTCCGTTGGCGCCGGTGATTAAGATTTTTTTCATGTGGGGAAGTATAGAGGAAAAAAGAGTGGTTTGTCAATTGAGAAACTTGGAAATAAATATTTCCAAACTAACGGGAAATGTATCCTACAATTTTATTCTGCTCTAAGTCAATTATGGCGATATTTCCAGACCAGGAATCCACTAAATATGCTTTTTGACTTCCTTCCAAGACCTTCAAGCTAAAAGGTGCAAGACTCGCATTATACAGGTCAAGCTCTGAAACTATTTCTTGAGTATTGGTCGAGAACCCAAAAAGACTAAACGGAATCAGTTCGGGAATAGCAACACAGAAACACCAACAAAGGTCATAAATTTTTTTTGTAACCGTGGAACTATAAAGGTATCCTTCTCCCCAAGATGAATTCAATTGCTCCATGGTTATTATCCGGTCTCTTTTTATATCTATGTTACCCAAATAAGAGGTGAAGGTGATAAATGAGTCATTTAACGAAGGAGAAAAATATGAAGAAAAATATAACTTATTATCGATCTCACTATATAAGATGTCAAAAATGGGAGGAAATTTTTTGTCTACTAAGGCATCCAGGTATCTTACTATTTGCAATCTTTGGTAATCGAAAACCAATATCCTTTTATCTGCCATACCTACATAGAACAAAGGATATTGGGAATCGAAGGTCGGTCTGGTTGTCACAACCAGATTGTCTTCGTAAACAATTTGATGAGTCCGGGCGCTGAAAATCTTTAATCCGTTATAAGTAGAAACTAAAAGTCTGCCTTCCGGAGTGGGAAATAAGCTACTATTCTCGCCTTCGTAAATGATTGTTTTATTATTAACATTTACCTCGACAATCGAATCCGGACACGGTGGGCGACAAGGATGACGATATTCTACTTTTTGTAAATACAGCACTCTTCGGTCGGGTGAAAGATTCAGGTCGGAAATATAAAAATTGAATTTCATTGAATCCAGAATCTTATCTTGGGAGCTGTCAACCACAAAAACCTTGTCCAAATGAGGCAGATACACCAATGAGCTTTCTGGTGAAGTCGGACCACTGGGATTTTTGGTACAGTTTACTAAACAGATTAAAACAACTACGAGGACAACACTTAATTTTCTCACATCGCCCCATTTTTGCCAACTAAATATAATCAAATGAAAGCAAAAAAGCAAGGGGTATTCTTATTTTTTCAAATACGCATAATGCTTTTCATAATATTTCTGATACTCCCCAGATTTCACCCTTTCCCACCAGTTTCTATTTCTCTGATACCATTCGATAGTTTCCTGTAAAGCTTTCTCAAAAGAAAACTTTGGTTTCCAGCCCAACTCTTTTTCCAGCTTAGACGAATCCAAGGCGTATCTTCTATCATGAGCCGGCCGGTCCGGAACATGCTTGATTAGATTTTTCGGCTTACCCAGTGCCTGCAGAATCAAATCGGTAATCTCCAGATTGGTTTTCTCATTGTGAGAAGAAATATTGTAAATTTCTCCTGTTTTCCCTTTTTGCAAAATCAAATCCAGCACCTCACAGTGGTCTTGCACATACAGCCAATCCCGGACATATAATCCATCCCCGTAGATAGGAAGAGATTTATCTTCTAAAGCATTACTGATAAATAATGGAATCAGTTTTTCCGGAAACTGGTAAGGACCGAAATTGTTGGTGGGGCGGACAATGATAAGCGGTAAATTGAAACTTTTGAAATAAGATAGAGCCAGCAAATCCGCGCTGGCCTTGGAAGCTGCATAAGGTGATGAGGGATTTAAAGAGTCCTTTTCATTAAACTTTTGGTTACCCAAAACCGGCCCATAAACCTCGTCCGTTGAAATCTGCAAGAATAGAGAAACTTTGTGTTGCAAAGCTGACTGTAATAATACCTGGGCCCCCACCAAATTACTCTGCACAAATACCACAGGGTCATACAGACTCCGGTCCACATGCGATTCAGCCGCGAAGTTGATTATACAGCCGATTTTTTCGGCTAAAATCTGGTTGACCAGTTGAGAGTTGCATATGTCTCCCTGAATAAATTTATAATTGGGATTTTTCTCGACTTCAGAGAGGTTCTCCAAATTCCCGGCGTAGGTCAGTTTATCTAAGTTAAAGATTTTATAATCCGGATATTTTTTTAGAAGGTAGCGTAGAAAATTAGAGCCGATAAAGCCACAGCCGCCCGTGATTAGAAGCTTCATTTCATTTCAACTGGCCAAGAGACTCGGCAGGAATCAACCATCCTTGCGTCCCCAGTCATAAGGGATATCATTTTTATGGGGGTCAGAGCGGAATTCATCCGGTTTATCGTAATTATATGGTTCGGTGGTGCAGTTAATACATATCGCTTCATAGTCCGAAATACATTTAAAACCATGCCACAAGAGGTTAGGAATATGCAGAACCAGGGGATTATGCTCCCCTAAAAAGAATTCATTGACCTCTCCTTTGGTAGGGGAGTCTTTTCGGTCATCGTACACCACAATTTTCATCATCCCTTTCACCACACAAAAATTATCCATCTGCTTTTTATGATAATGCCAGGCCTTGACCACTCCCGGATAAGCGGTGGTCATATAGACCTGCCCGAATTTGGAGAAAAGCTCATCATCCGCCCGTAAAATCTCCATCAGACGCCCTCTTTCATCCGGCAGCACTTTTAATTTTTTAATTTTTACCCCGTTTATCATGTATTCTATTTATGGTGAGTTGGTCGAACCATTGAACTTAGAGAATTTTGCTTCGTGAATTCATCTTGGCTATTAAAAGATTGGCTTCCAAAAGAGATTCAATAGAAGCTCCGGCATCCAGCCAAACCCCTTCTAATACAGAATAGCTCAGATTATTTTTCTTCAGATAAGCATTGTTGACATCCGTGATTTCCAGCTCCCCCCGGGACGAAGGTTTCAAAGTTTTGATGATATTGAAAACGGAATTGTCATACATATATAAACCGATGACCGCCAGACCGGAGTTATCTTTACCGATCTTTTTTTTGGGTTTTTCAACTATGTGTAAAACTTTATTTCCATCTAATTCCGCCACTCCGTATTGATTGGGATTTTTAACTTTTTTCAAAAAGATTTTGGCCCCCGGTTTCCCTTTGGCAAAACTTTCCACCTCTTTTTTTATGGACTGCCCGATGATATTATCTCCTAAAATGACCACCACTTTTTCCCCTTCGGTAAAATCCTCTGCCAAACCCAAAGCTTCCGCAATTCCTCCTTCTTTTTCCTGATAGGTGTAATTCAGATGTTTCAAACCGAACTCCTTGCCGTTGCCCAAAAGCCGCAAAAAATCTCCGGCGTTATTTCCACCGGTGACGATTAAAATATCTTTGACCCCGGCTTCCACCAAACTTTGCAGGGGATAATAAATCATGGGCTTGTCGTAGACCGGAAGCAGATGTTTGTTGGTAATTTTAGTTAATGGATACAGTCGAGTACCTAAACCGCCGGCTAGAACAATCCCTTTCATCTTAATTGGAATTTTTATTTTTCTGAGGGTCTACGGGGACTCCGTAATTTTTGCACTGTCTTTGAATAATGGCTAGATTTCCCAAACCTAACTCCACGGCCCGGGTTAAAACTCTTTTGATTTGATCCCCCACATTTTCAATTTTGTATCTGGGTTTGGAGGTGATTAAGACATCCACTTCCGGGTCCTCGGCCAAACTCTGGGGAGACCCTTTCTTCTGCTCAAACCCCATGGTCTTGTGAGATTCTTTAACCTGCTGAGTAATTTCATTTATTTCTTGAGTGAGATTCAATTCCCGGGCTGCAATTTCTGCTAATTCACTCAAAATGGCTCTTTGCTCATCAGTCAATTTGTAGATTAATTCATTGGTTAAAGGCTGGCCCGGCATAAAATCTCACTTATTAAATTTTAATTCTCTTTTAACTCTTTCAGCAAACTTTTTATCCCTTTATTTAATTTGTCGTAAACCTCATCCTCGGCCGGAAAAGAATATCTGATTTTCCCTTTAGGGTCGATTATCATATGCACCGGAACAAACTGCACGTTATAGGCCTTGCGCACTTTCAACCCGTTGTAAAATTGCTGGTAGTTGAATTTATATTTGGAGAGAAACTCCTGGATACTTAATTTGTCCTCATGGGAAATGGCCCAGAATACCACCTTCTTTTCTTTTTTGTAATTATCCACCAGGCGGTTTAAGCTGGGCATCTCTTTGATGCAGACCGGACACCAGGTTTCCCAAAAATTGATGACTATGATGCTTTCCCTGTAATTTGATAATTTAATTTTTTTGCCATTTAAATCAGACAGCTCAAAATCCGAAGCAGTCCGTGATTCTTCAGCTTTAAGCATTTGCAGATTGACTTTTTCTGTAAAGACAAAAGCTGAGATTATAAAAATAAATGGAACAGCTGTTGAGCTTTTCATAAAATCTCTTGTAGGTTCAAAGTCAGCCCGTCACTGGCGGCTATGACTTTGGTTTTTAACTCTTTTTCTAATTTTTCCGCTATTTCCCAGGGCTTATTTTTTATCATGGTCATGCCGAAATGGGTCAAGACCGCTACCTTCGGCTTAATTTTTTTGATTATATTCACTCCGTCCTCCAAACATAAATGCTCCACTTCACCGGATTCATGGGGAACGTATCGTGAAATATTCATAATTAGCATATCGGCTTTGTAAGCTTTTGCCAGCTCTTCAAAATAAAGGGTATCTATGATAAAAGCAATTTTTTTTGAATTGTAATTAAAAACCAAGCCATAAGTTTCGACCGGATGCTTGTGTCTGACAGGAGTGGTAAAGCTTAAATTGTCGATTTTATAACTTTTCCCTTCTTTTAATATTTCGACTTTCTCTAAGTATTTGCGAATGTATTTTAAAACCACCGGGTCGCTATCCAGGGCATCCTGGGGTGCAAATAAAACCCCTTTTTTCTTGAAACCCCCTTCGGTCATGGCTTCTATCATGATGTTGACATCATTGGAGTGGTCTATATGCTTGTGGGATAAAATTATGGCGGAAAGTTGTGCTGGCTCTAATTTAGGTTTGGAGGAAAGGCACTTGACCAAAGCCCCCGGACCGGGGTCTAAATAAATATTTGTCCCATTTAAACTTATCCAGATTCCACCGGATGCCCGGAGTTGCTTGGTAACTACAAAGCGGGCGCCGGCCGTGCCTAAGAATTTAATGAAGTTCATTTATCTGATTTATTTGACATAAAAAAAGCCAAGCGTTTCTTCTTGGCTTTAATCAACTTCCAAGTTACAATCTGGCAAACTCTAACTTACTTTTTCTCTTCCTTCTTTTCAGCTTTCGGAGGAGCACCTTTAGCTTCACCTTTAGGAGTAGCCCCCTTGGCTTCCCCTTTAGCCGGAGCAGCCCCTTTCTTTTCCTCTTTACCCTCTTCAGCCGCAGCCTTCTCTCTTTCGGCTGCTCTTTCTTCAGCTTTCTTTTCAGTGATTACTTCTGGCTCGGTTATTTCACCTTCAACCGGAACAGCTGCCGCCACAGGCACTTCCTCTTCCTTAGTCGGCGGTACCACGCTGGCCAAGGTCCCTTCCGGGTCGGAGAGGATGGTGGCTTTTTCCAGCTTGATGTCCCGCACGTGAATCGAATCTCCGATCCTTAAAGGAGTTACATCTATCTCGACTTTGGCCGGGATATCCGTGGGTAGACATTCCACCTCGATTTCTCTTAAAATATGCTGCAGAATTCCACCCTGATTTTTGACTCCGTCTGCCAGCCCGGTCAGGTGAACCGGGACTTTGACAGTAACTTTCTTGGTCAATTGGATGTGGTGGAAATCTATATGGACAATATTCCCCCGCACCGGGTCATGTTGTATCTCTTTGATTAAGACCTTCTTGGACTGGGTTTTTCCGTTGGCTATATTTAAAGTGATTAAAACGTTTTCCCCGAAACCGGAGTGCAGAATTTGAGTGAAGTTTTTCTCCGGGACCTGGATGGACAAAGTTTTACCTTCCGCCCCATAAACCACCCCGGGAATCAAACCCTCTTTTCTTAATTTCTTGGCTACCTCTTTGCCGGTTTTCTCTCTTAATTTTACTTCTAAGCTTGCTTCCGCCATATTTTCTCCTTATCAGAAGGTATAATCTAGATAATTTTCTTTAAAAGTCAAGCCCAAAT
>Ga0154874_108_pt1 | contig 32140 bp, 29 predicted proteins | sample Rifle2008BG19ft_FD_105846 | JGI IMG/M metagenome (GOLD analysis project Ga0154874, IMG submission 105846) | candidate division Zixibacteria bacterium RBG_19FT_COMBO_42_43
ATATGCCAGTTAAATCAAAAAATTCCAGAAAGAATCATAGAATGACATCTTCGGGTAATTCCTTTAAAAGGAAATCCGCTCATACATTGAAAGACAGAAAACATGATATGCTTAAAAAATTTCCTTCCCCGGTCAGAAAAGAAAAAATTAGATTAGCCAAAAAAAGGATGACCAACGGATTTTATTCTACGGCCCAGATTAATACTCTGATTGCGGAAAGAATAATCCAGGATTTCAGGAATTTCGGAAACATCTAATTTTAAATCTTGCTTTTTCCTCCTTTTATCCTCGGGATTCAAACTTGCGCTAACTTGACAAAAAATTGGGTGAGAACTATATTGTTTTAATAGCTTTTTAATTATAAAAACAATTAAACCAGAAGATTATTTAATTACTGTAAATTTTTGATGATATTTTGTTGAAATATACAGGGCGATTAGCCCTGCCCGAGGCAGGCGGGTCAGTTGGTTAGAGTGCTTGTCCCGACCTGCCCGACGCAGGCGGGTAGGCATCGGGATGGTCACTGGATTAGCCTTAGAATTGCAAGGTAAGGGTGGTTTAAAGCTTAGAGTTGTTAAAGATTAAGTAGCCGATAAGAATTCTGAAGAATTCAGGATTTGAGTGTTTGTATCTGTTTGTGGAAAATTATAAATTAACCAAGGTAAGATGTGAAAGGGGCGATTAGCTCAGTTGGTTAGAGTGCTTGCTTGACATGCAAGAGGTCACTGGTTCGACTCCAGTATCGCCCATTTTTGTTAAGCAATTTTGTCAGTTTAAGAGTAAAGGAAACGCAGGTTTTGCTCTCTTTTGAATAAAAGAGCGTACAAATAGACGGTTTGCTTGATAAGAAATATACCGGTAGCCGCAACCTTCCCGCCTGCGTCGGGCAGGTAGGTTGCGAGTTAAGTAAGCGCGGACTAAAGTCCGCGGCTACCAAAGAAGATGAATTAGAAATAGAATGAGCAAAATGAAGATTACTTTATCAGACGGAGCCCAAAAAGAATATCCTCAGGGGATTTCAGTTCAAGAAATCATCCAGGATATAAATCCCCAATTAGCTAAGGAAGCTTTGGTGGCTGCGGTGGATGGTCAGTTAGTTGATTTAGCCAAAAAACTGGAGAAAGATTGCAATTTGGCAGTCTTTACTTTCCAAGATCCGCAAGGAAAATATGTCTACTGGCACTCCACTGCTCATATAATGGCACAAGCAGTACAAGAATTATTCCCTGGAACCAAATTAGCCATTGGCCCGCCGATTGAAGAAGGATTTTATTACGACTTTGACAAGCCAGCCCCCTTTGAGCTGGAAGATTTAGAGAAAATTGAAAAAAGAATGCAGGAGATTGTAGCCGAAAACTCTCCCTTTCAGAGAGAAGAAATCGATTCTAAAGAAGCCTTCGAGTTTCTTAAAAACAGAAAAGAGGATTACAAGCTGGAAATAATCAGAGATTTGAATCTACCATCGGTTTCTTTGTATAAACACAACCGTTTCGTGGATTTGTGCATGGGACCGCATGTGCCTCATACCGGTAAAATAAAAGCGTTTAAACTTCTGTCCATCGCCGGCGCTTACTGGAGAGGGATTGAAACCAACCCGATGCTGCAAAGAATCTACGGAGTTTCTTATCCGTCTCAAGCAGAATTAGAAGATTTTTTGAAACGTATGGAAGAAGCCAAGAAAAATGACCATAGAAAATTAGGGAGAGAATTAGAGTTATTCAGCTTCCAGGAAGAAGCCGGGCCGGGTCTGGTCTTCTGGCATCCCAAAGGGGCTTTAATCAGAAAAATTATTGAAGACTTTATGAAGGATCTTCTGTTGAAAAATGGCTACGACCTGGTTAATACTCCACATATAGCTAAAATCAATTTATGGGAGACCAGCGGGCATACTGAATTTTATAAAGAAAGTATGTATCCCACTATGGATTTGCAGGAAGCATCTTATCAGCTCAAGCCCATGAACTGTCCTTTCCATATTCTAATCTATAAGTCCAAGCTCAGAAGTTACCGGGACCTGCCCATTAGAATGGCTGAATATGGAACGGTCTATCGTTACGAAAGAGCCGGGGTGTTGCATGGTCTGCCCCGGGTCAGAGGATTTACCCAGGATGATGCCCATATTTTCTGCCGGCCGGAGCAGATGCAGGCTGAAGTTCTGAAACTTTTGGAGCTGACCGGACTGGTTTTGAAAATCTTCGGGTTTGCCGATTATGAAATTAATTTGTCAACCCGTCCCCAGAAATTCATCGGTGAAATACCGGAGTGGGATAATGCCGTTTCGGTTTTAAAAAATGCCTTGGATGAGTTTAAACTGCCCTATAAAATAGCCGAAGGGGAAGGGGCTTTTTACGGACCCAAAATAGATTTGTCCATAAAAGATGCCTTAAAAAGAACCTGGCAGTGCACCACCATCCAGGTAGATTTTAATTTACCGCAAAGATTTGACTTGAATTTTGTTGGTCCGGATGGTAAATTTTACCGACCCATAATGATTCACCGGGCTATATTCGGCTCTTTGGAACGATTTTTCGGGATTCTGATAGAACATTACGGAGGAGCATTTCCGTTATGGCTTTCGCCGGTGCAATTAGTTATATTACCCATAACCGATGCTCAACTGGAATTTGCCCAAAAGTTAAAAGAGCAGTTGCAACAGCAAAACCTGAGGGTCAAAGTGGATGAAAGGAATGAAAAGATAAACGCCAAAATCAGAGATGCGGAAGTGGAAAAAATCCCGTATATGTTTATCATCGGGAAAAAAGAAATTGAAAATAAGAAAGTTTCGGTCCGCCGACACGGAAAAGGGGATTTAGGAGTTTTTGATTTGGACGAAATAATTAAAAAGGTCCAAAAAGAGATTGAAGAAAGAATAAATAACTAACTAAACGGAGGATAACTATAAGAGAAAAAGAGTTGAGAGTCAACGAGAGAATTCGAATTCCACAGGTGCGGGTAATCGGCGCTGACGGTGAACAGATTGGAGTTCTGCCCACACGAGAAGCTGTAAAAATTGCCCTAGAAAAAGGGCTGGATTTAGTGGAAGTATCTCCCTATTCCAGACCCCCGGTTTGCAGAATCATGAATTACGGGAAGTACCGCTATGAACAGCAAAAGAAAGCCAAGGATGCCAAGAAAAAACAACATGTCATAGTTCTAAAGGAGATGCACTTTAGACCCAAGACTGAAGAGCATGATTATCAGTTTAAAACCAGACATATTAGAGAATTTTTAGAGGATGGCAACAAAGTCAAAGTAATGGTAGACTTTCGCGGTCGAGAGATGGCCCATATGGATTTCGGCTATAAGATTTTGGAAAGATTAATCAACGACTTACAAGACGTAGGTGTAATCGAGCAGAAAGCCAAACAGGAAGGCAGAAATATAATCATGATTATGATGCCTAAAAACCAAAAAGGAAAGATAGAATCACATGCCAAAGATAAAGACCAATAGAAGCGCGGCCAAGAGATTCAGAAGAACCGCCACCGGCAAAATAAAGAGAAGTCACGCTTTTGCCAAGCATATTTTGACCAAGAAAAGCCGCCGGCGGAAAAGACGGCTGAAAGCCGCGACTTACGTGGATAAAACCAATTTAAACAAGATAAAGAGACTGGTTCCGTACATCTAAATGTTAAACAAGATAAATCTCAATGCGAAAAATTAAACTTTCGGAAAACTTAGATTATTTAAGGAGGAGTAATGACCAGATCCACCAATAATGTAGCAGCTCACCACAGAAAAAAGAAGGTATTAAATCAGGCCAAAGGGTATTACGGCGGCCGCAGCAAGCTTTTGCGTACTGCCAAGGAAACCGTCAACCGCAGTTTGGTTTACGCTTACCGAGACCGTAAAGCCCGCAAAAGGGATTTCCGCAGATTATGGATAATCAGAATCAACGCCGCGGCTCGCTTGTTCGACCTATCCTACAGTCTGTTCATGAGCGGTTTGAAAAAGGCCGGCGTGGGTTTGGACCGCAAAAATTTGGCCGATATTGCCGCCCGGGATTTAGACACTTTTGGCAAGCTGGCAGAAGTTGCCAAAGCCAAGTAATTTCTGCTTTCCCACAAAAATTTAATTTTCTATTATGTCAATTAACCTTACCGGAGAAAGTTTAATAGACCAGCTGAAAAAGGTGGAGGAGCAGGCGGAATCAGAATGCCGAAACTTCACCTCCCTCTCTGAGTTGGAGGATTTCCGCATAAAATATTTGGCCCGCAAAGGGGTTTTAGCAGAAATTTTTGAGAATCTCAAATCCTTATCCTCCGAGGAAAAACCGCAGGTCGGCAAATTAGCCAACCAGGTCAAGCTTAAAGTCGAAGGGCTATTTGAGAGAAAACAGCAGGAGTTAAAATCCCAGGATTCTAAACGGGGTCAGCAATTTTTAGACTATACTCTACCCGGCCAGAAAAACTGGAAAGGGGGATTACATCCCCTGACTCAGGTGGGGCGTGAAATTGTGGATATTTTTTACGGCATGGGATTTGAAGTGGTTTATGGCCCGGAAATAGAGACAGATTACTATAATTTTGAAGCGTTAAACATTCCCAAAGACCATCCGGCCCGGGATATGCAGGACACTTTTTATCTGCCGGACGCCTGGCTTTTAAGAACCCATACCTCACCGGTTCAGATCAGAACCTTTGAGAAAAGGAAGCCACCGGTAAAGATTATTGCTCCGGGAAGAGTTTACCGACACGAATCCATCAATGTCCGCTCTTATTGTGTCTTCCACCAGGTGGAAGGGTTTTATGTGGATACCAAGGTTTCCTTCGCCAATTTGAAAGGAGTCCTGACCAGTTTTGTAAATCAATTCTTCGGAAAGGATGTTAAATTGAGATTCAGGTCCAGCTATTTTCCTTTCACCGAGCCGTCTGCCGAAGTTGATATCTCCTGCATTTTGTGTCAGGGGAAAGGGTGCTCTTTATGTAAACAGCAGGGCTGGCTGGAGATTTTGGGGTGCGGGATGATTCACCCGGAAGTGTTCAAAAATGTCAAATATGATTATGAAAAATTCTCGGGGTATGCCTTCGGAATGGGTATTGAGCGAATCTGTATGCTGAAATACGGAATTGATGATATTCGCTTATTTTATGAAAATGATTTAAAATTTTTAAAACAATTTTAAATGAAAGTAAGTTATAAATGGCTGAAAGAATTAGTTGAATTTGACTGGTCCCCGAATGAATTAGCTTCCCGTCTGACTCTGGCCGGTCTGGAGGTGGGGGATATCCAGACCAATACTCATAACTGGGATAAGATAGTCATAGGGGAAATCTTAGCCATCAACCCCCACCTGCGCAATCCCAATCTCTCGGTCTGTCAGGTCAATGTGGGAACCCATAATTTAAACATTGTCTGCGGAGCCAATAATATCAAAGTCAACGACAAAGTTCCGGTAGCTTTATTGGGTGCGGTTTTGCCCAACGGACAGCAAATCGGTGAAAAAGAGATTTCAGGGGTACGGTCTTTCGGGATGTTATGCTCGGAAAGAGAGCTTAATTTGGGTGCCAATACCACGGAAATAATGATTTTGGATCCTAATATAAAAAGAGGAGTTTCCCTATTTAAAGGGCTGGATTTAGAAGATTATATCATCGATATAGACCTAACCCCTAACCGTCCGGACTGTCTTTCGGTTTTAGGAATAGCCCGGGAAATTTTTGCCTTAGGGGGAAAGAAATTAAAAAAAATCAGCCCCAGAGTAAAAGAAGTTTCCCAGAGAGCCTCCCATCATATAAATGTTCTTCTGGAAAATAAATCAGACTGTCCCCGCTATACCGCACGCATAATCAGAAATATCAGCATCAAAAACTCCCCGGCCTGGCTGGTCAGAAAAATTGAAGCTTTAGGAATTCGCGCCATAAACAATATCGTGGATGTAACCAATTATGCAATGCTGGAATTGGGTCATCCTCTGCATGCTTTTGATTTGGTTCATTTTCCCACCAAAAAAGTTTTAGTAAGACGGGGTTTCCCCAGAGAAAAAATGAGAACCTTAGACGGGGTGGAAAGAGAGCTTTCCTCCAACATTCTTCTGATAACCAACGGGGATAAACCGGTCGCCATAGCCGGCATAATCGGCGGTGAAAAAAGCGAAGTGACCGATACCACCACAGAAATTTTATTAGAATCTGCCTGCTTCAATCCCAAAGTGATTCGAGAAGGCCGGATTGCCTTAGGAGTAGTAACCGAAGCCTCCCAAAGATTTGAAAAGGGGACCAGCCCGGAAGCAGTCAGCTTAACCCTTGACCGGGCCGCCCAACTGATAGCGGAAACTTCCGGCGGTGAAGTTTTGAAGGGGAGAGTGGACAATTATCCCAAACCGGAAAAAACCAAAACCATAGTTTTAGTCCCCGACAGAGTGAACCAGCTTTTAGGGACCGAGCTCAATTCTAAGTCCATGGCTTCCATTTTGAAAAAACTGCAGTTTCCGGTGAAACCCAACGGAACTTTGAAAGTAAAAATCCCTTTCTTCAGACGGGATATATTCCATTACTCTGATTTAGTCGAGGAAATTGCCCGTATTCATGGCTATGAAAAAATCCCCATAAATCAGAAAGCCGGAGGTGACTTCGTCACTTCTTTGCCTTCTGAAGAGAAATTTTTAAGACAGCTAAGAAATATTCTGGTCGGTTCCGGTTTTTCAGAAGTCGTTACCAATAGTTTTACGAGTCCTAAACTCCAGGAAGACTTGGAGGTCAGATTCCACCCCCTGCGGCTTTTGAATCCTTTGAGTGAGGAGCTGTCCGTCTTACGCCGGTCTTTATTACCCAGTCTACTTTCGGTAATCCAATGGAATCAAAACCGCAAAGAGAAGAATTTAAGAGTTTTTGAGGCGGGAAAAACCTACGGGAAAAATCCGGATGGCACCATGGTAGAAAAAAGTTGCTTGAGTTTGGCTTTGACCGGAAATCGTTTTCCCCGAAACTGGGAAGGGAATGAAGAAAAAGTTGATTTCTTTGACCTAAAGGGATGCTGGGAAACCTTACAGGAAAATTTAGAATTAAAACCGACTCAAATCGAACCGGATGAATTGAAAATTTGTGAAGCCGGGGAATGTTTTACCCTGAAACACCAGGATGAAACTTTAGGAACCATGGGAAAAGTTTCCGCCGAATATTTGGAAAAGTTCGATATCAAAGAAGAGGTTTATTTTTTAGAAGTGGAAGTGGAAAAATTAAGACAATTACAATTAAAGCAGAAAAAATTTACCCCTTTGCCTAAGTTCCCGCCGGTTGAAAGGGATTTAGCTTTGGTGGTGGATGACGAAGTTTATTCAGCCGAAATCCAGAAGTTGATTCTAAAGAACGGGGGAAATTTAATAGAGGAAGTAGAATTGTTCGACATCTACCGGGGAGACCCGGTTCCACCAGGTAAAAAAAGTCTGGCTTATTCCATTCGCTACCGCTCCAATACCAAGACCTTGACCGACCCAGAAGTTGATGAAATCCATAAAAGAATAGCTAATGAGTTAAAGCAACACTTTAAGGCAGAAATCAGAAGTTAAAAGCCAAGGAAAGGGTTAAGTCAAATCAAAACGAGGGCTTAAACTTTAACGAGGAGTTAGAAATGAATCTCAAGAATTTTGAGAAACTGGAAGACCGATTGAATAAATTAGTGGCCACTTTAGATAAACTCAACTCTAAAAATAAACAAATCTCCCAGGGGCAGGCTGAAGTTTTCGGCAAAGTTTCCGAGTATCAGAAAGATAGGCAAAATTTAGCCCAGGAGTTGGAAAAATTAAAAATGGCTAAAAACAGGGCTGAAAATCAGTATAAAAACCAAAAGGGACAAATCAAAAGGAGGATTGAAAGCTTGCTATCCAAGCTTGAAGTTTTAGAAAAATAAAACGTAATAATACTTGACAAGTAAGTTTGAGGATAGTAATTTAAAATAGAGGTAAAAATAACTGTTTTTTAACCATAAACTTTAAACAGAAAACACAAACAAAAGACAAAAAATAAGGTCATAATAAGAACCCCTAAGTGGGTTAGAATAAACAGCTAACCATTCCAAAAATCAATATGTCTTTAAATAAAGCTACCATAAAAGTCCATATATACGGTGAAGAATATCCTATAAAAAGTGAAGCTGAGTTCGCTTACGTAGAAAAAGTTGCCCTATATGTTGATAAAAAGATGAAAGAAGTATCCGAAAAATTGCCCCAATATTCACCAGCCAGAGTGGCAGTTTTGGCCGCCCTGAACATCGCGGATGAGCTTTATAAAGAACGGGAAGAAAAAGAAAAGCAACTTTCGGAAGTGGAGAAAAAAGCTTCCAATCTGCTGGAATGGTTAGATCATAAGTTAGAAGAAGTCGAATTATAAAAAATTAAAGGGTTAATAGCCCTATTCTGCCCACTTAAATTAGTTGGGTTTTCTCCCCCGCAAAAGGCGGGAGAGTAGACTAATTCAAGTGGGTTTTTTATTGGTGTAACTTAGATTAAGGAGGAGAAGATGACAAACGTGATTTGGATTGGAATAGCGATTGGAATCGGTCTGGTGGCGTTCGGTTTGGGCTGGGTAATCAGCCGCCGGGTAGGGGAGACCCGCTTAGCCAAAATAGAACAATGGGGTAAAAAAATCATCCAGGAAGCGGAAAAAGAGGCGGAAATAAAGAAAAAAGAAGCCATCTTGGAAGCCAAAGACGAGTGGTATAAAGCCAAGCTCAATTTTGAGCGTGAGATGCAGAATAAGAAGATGGAGATGCAGAAAATCGAAAAAAGATTACAGGAAAAGGAGCTGAATTTAGACCGTAAAGTAGATATCTTAAACAAAAAGGACCGGGAAATTTTAAACCGGGAGAAAGTGCTTTTGGCCAAAGAAAGGGCGGTCAAAACCAGGGAAGAGGATCTGGAAAGATTGATTGCAGACCAGAATCTGATGTTAGAGAAAATCGCCCAGATGACTCAAGAAGAGGCCAAAAGACAGCTGATTGAAAATTTAGAATCCCAAGCCCGGCAGGAAGCAGCTCAGCTAATTAAAGAGATTAAAGAGCAGGCCGAACAAAATGCGGACCGGGAAGCTAAAAATATCATAATTTCCGCTATTCAGAGATGCGCGGCTGAGCATACTGTGGAAACGACAGTTTCCGTAGTCACCCTACCCAATGATGAGATGAAAGGCAGAATCATCGGAAGAGAAGGAAGGAACATCCGCTCTTTTGAGACTTGTACCGGAGTTGACGTCATAGTGGATGATACCCCCGAAGCTGTGATTTTATCCGGTTTTGATCCTATTCGCCGAGAAATTGCTCGTATGGCCATGGAAAAACTGATTCTAGATGGAAGAATTCATCCGGCCCGAATCGAAGAAGTAGTAGCCAAAACCGAAAAAGAGATGGAAAATATAATCAAAGAATCCGGGGAACAGGCCTGTTTTGAAGTAGGGATTCACAACATGCACCCAGAGTTAATAAAGCTCTTAGGTAAACTGAATTACCGCACCAGCTACGGTCAAAATGTTTTACAGCATACCAAAGAAGTGGCTATATTAGCCGGTCTTCTGGCAGCCGAGTTAGGTTTAGACCCCAATATTGCCAAGAGGTCGGCTCTTTTACATGATGTGGGAAAAGCTTTAGACCGCAATACCGAAGGAACTCACATCCAGCTGGGAGCAGAAGTCGCCGGAAAATATGGAGAAGAACAACTTGTGGTAAATGCCATTGCTTCACACCATGGGGATGTCCCTTTTGAATCACCTTATCCTATCCTGATTCAGGCGGCCGATGCTATCTCCGGTTCTCGTCCGGGCGCCAGAAGAGAATCTCTGGAGAATTACATTAAAAGGTTAGAAAAATTAGAAGAGATAGCTTATTCTTTCAAAGGGGTCTCTAAATCTTATGCGATTCAGGCTGGCAGAGAAATCAGAGTGATTGTGGAGCATTCAGAAATAAATGATGAACAAGCCAAGGATTTGGCCGGTCAGGTCGCTCAAAAAATTCAAGCGGAAGTGGAATATCCGGGACAGATTAAGGTGACGGTTATCAGAGAGACCAGAGCCGTGGATTATGCCAAGTAGAATTTCAATAAGCGAGTAAGGATGTGGCTTTAACCAAAAAACTATTATTAACAGTATTGATTTTGAGTTGTTTCTGTTATGAACAGAGCAACTGTAAGGAAAAATCTATTTCTCAAAGCCAAAAGGCTGATTTAATCAAGGAAGCAGATGAAATTATTGCCAAAGCTGACAGTATATCGGGGACTAGAGCTTATCCATATTTGAGAATTTTTGCAGAAGTTGAGGATGAACCCACACAATATGTTGAAGTCAAGGACACAAATAATTGGCCTGAAAACACCATAACAGCAATAAATGTAATTTATGACGAGGATAAGAAACCGCTGGCATATATAGAGATTCCCATTAGTGAATCGGGTGATTGGTACAATGTCTACGGTAATTATTATAATCAGGAAGGGAAAATAACAGTATTTAAAAGATATTCTGGGTTTTTTAACAGTGAATGCGTGGATAGCGTGTTAAAAGAAAGAACTCTGATTTATTATGATGCTAAATTTAATAAAATTGACGAGAAATACGAGCTTTATGATCAATCAGATAATCCGGTAGATAGCACGGGCTGTGTGTTTTATTATAGATTCGATTATAAGATATATAAAACATTTTCAAAAACTCCCTTAGTAAAAAAGGGAATATTGAAGTAATCTGTATTTTGAATATAGTTTGATTAGGCGGGGAAGAGATCCCCGCCTACGACCTTGTAGGTTCTGGCGTTTTTGCTTATATTCGGTAGTAGTGATTTCGGGACAAAAGTCTCTTAGAATGGAGTTTAGTTGGTAATTTTATTCATCGCCGACATAATGGGAAAGCCGGGCCGCTATGCGGTGGCTACTCTGCTTGCCCCTTTGAAGAAAAAATATGCGGTTGATTTTGTCATAGCCAATGTAGAAAATGCCGCCGGCGGCTTTGGAGTCACTAAAGAAATAGCCCACAAGATTTTTCATTACGGAGTAGACTGCCAGACCAACGGCAATCACGTTTGGGACCGCAGAGAGCTTTTGGAGTTTATAGGGCAGACCCCCAATATGTTAAGACCGGCCAATTTCCCTCCGGGAACTCCCGGGTCAGGTTCGGGTCTCTTCAAAACCAAATCCGGAGTCAACATAGGCGTCATAAATCTGCAGGGGCGGATTTTTATGGCCCAGCTGGATTGCCCTTTCAGAGCCGCTGATAAAGAGATTGAAAAATTAAAATCTGAAACCAATGTAATCATCGTAGATTTCCACGCCGAAGCCACTTCAGAAAAACAGGCCCTGGGATGGTACTTGGACGGCAGAGTTTCAGCTGTATTAGGAACCCATACCCATGTCCAGACCGCGGATGAAACCATTTTACCTAACGGAACCGCTTATATCACAGATGCCGGCATGACCGGTCCGCATCATTCAGTAATCGGGATTAACAAAGAGGATGCCCTGGAAAGATTTGTCAAACAGCTTCCCCGCAGGTTTTCCGTAGCGGAAAAAGATATTAAATTGTGCGCTATACTTTTAGAAATTGATGAGAAGACCGGAGAGGCAAAAAAAATTGAAAGATTGAAACTCGATGTTCCCAAAGCTCAGACTGATGAAGTAAGAGAAGAAGCATACTTATCGGAGGAGGAAGAAAATAGCTAAGATAATCGATGGAAAAAAAATTGCTGAAGATATAAAGAATGAATTAAAATCAAGGGTCGAAGCTTTAAAACAACAAGGTGTCATTCCTTATTTAGTAGCTATCATAGTGGGTGATAATCCAGCTTCGGTAATTTACGTCCGCAACAAAGCCAAAGCCTGTAAAGATTTAGGTATAATTTCAGAGATAATCCAGCTTCCACAATCCACTACTGAAGAAGAACTGACCCTTAAAGTTTTAGCATTAAATCAAAAAAAAGAGGTCCATGGAATTTTGGTTCAGTCTCCGCTTCCTGGGCATATAGATCATTTCCGTATTTTTGCCACAGTGGATATAAACAAAGATGTGGATGGATTCCATCCTTACAACTTAGGTATGCTTTTTTCGGGAAGACCCCGTTTTATCCCCTGTACTCCTTTAGGAATTCAGGAGTTGCTCCTCCGTTCAGGAAATGATCCAGCCGGTAAACATGTGGTAATTTTAGGTCGGGGAAATATAGTGGGTAAACCTTTAGCGGCTCTATTGGTTCAAAAAGCTAAGGGAGCAGATGCCACAGTAACCCTTTGTCACCGAGGAACCAATAACCTGCCAGAAATCACTAAAACCGGAGATATATTAGTGGCAGCCATAGGCAATGCCAACTTTGTAGCCGCAGAGATGGTTAAACCCGGAGCAGCGGTGGTAGATGTGGGGGTTAACTCAGTCATCGACGTAGCTACTGGCAAAAAAAAGCTGGTGGGGGACGTAGAGTTTGATTCGGTCAGCAAAGTCGCCAGCGCTATTACTCCAGTGCCGGGCGGAGTTGGGCCCATGACTATAGCCTTGCTTTTGCATAACACCCTAAAGGCGGCTGAAATTCAAAACCGCATTAAAGATTGATTTTGTTTGAGAATTATTCCTCTTGAGTTTGAGCCTAAATTCAGGATAACTTTTCCAGATAAGATTTGACAGGAAGTTGTGGCTGACTTATATTTTAAAAAATCTAATGGTAATTGAAAATTTAGTGAAACAGATTAAAATATATACCGTCTCCGAAATCACCGATGAAATAAAATCTCTCTTAGAGCTTAATTTACCTACCCTCTGGATAGAGGGAGAGATTTCCAATTTTATCCATCATTCTTCGGGTCACCGCTACTTTACTTTAAAAGATGGAAATGCTCAAATCAAATCTGTTTTATGGAGGGATATCGGAGATTTCCTTAAGTTTGAAATAGAAGACGGGATGAAAGTGGTTGTTTACGGCAATATTTCAGTCTATGAGAAACAGGGGCAGTATCAATTGTATGTCGAAGATATTGTTCCGGCTGGATTGGGAAAATTTGAATTGGCGTTCAGGCAGCTCAAAGAAAGACTGTTTAAGGAAGGACTTTTTGAGGAGGAGCATAAAAAACCTATACCAGAATTTCCTCAAACTATAGGAATAGTAACTTCTTCCACAGGTGCCGCTATTCAAGACATAATTCGTATTCTCCATCGTAGAATGCCCTCTGTGGAAATAATTTTAAATCCAGTAAAAGTCCAGGGGGACGGCGCGGGCTGGGAGATTGCTCAAGCCATCACGGATTTCAATCAGTTTAAGAATGTGGACGTCCTAATCATAGGCAGAGGGGGTGGCTCTTTAGAAGATTTATGGGCTTTCAATGAAGAGATAGTGGCCAGAGCCATTTATGCCTCCGAAATACCGGTGGTATCCGCGGTAGGACATGAAATAGATTTCACCATTGCTGATTTGGCGGCTGATTTGAGAGCACCGACTCCGTCTGCAGCTGCTGAATTAGTGGTTAAAGATAAAAGAGAAGTTCTCTCCCAAATAAAAAATTTGACTCAAAGTTTAATAGAATACCAGCTGGCACAGATTGCAGACGCAAAAATTAGAGTGAAAACCGCAGCAGAAAGTTATGGTATGAAAAAGCTCTGGGATATGTTGACTCAAAAAGCCCAGAGGATTGATGAGCTGGTGAAAAATATGGGCTGGCTGGTAAATCAAAGCTTAAAAAATTCCAAGCAAAATTTAGCCAATGTGATGGGAAAGTTGAAGGCCTTGTCACCTTTGTCAATTTTGGAAAGGGGATATAGTGTCTGTTACAAACTGCCGGATTTAATATTAGTCAAAGACGTAAACAAATTAAAATTAGAAGATGCAGTTGAAGTTCGTCTGCATAAAGGAAAATTCAAAGGAAAAGTAGAAGAGATTGAGAAAAACTGGTAAATATGGCACAGAAAAGCAGCTTTGAAAAGGCCTTGAACCGTTTAGACGAAATTGTGAGTCAATTAGAATCGGGAGATTTGTCTTTAGACGAATCCTTAAAAATCTTTCAGGAAGGAATTGAGCTGTCCCGCTTTTGCACCAAAAAATTGAGCGAAGCGGAAAGCAAAGTCAAAAAATTAACCAAAACCAGTTCCGGGAAATTTAAATTAGAAGATTTAAAAATAGAAGAGAAGGAAGAATGAATTTAGAAAAATATTTAGATAGCAAAAGAAAAATTATTGAGAAAGCCTTGGGGAATTATCTGCAGGCCCCCAGCCAAAAACCTCAAGTATTATCCCGAGCTTTGCGTTATGCGGTTTTAGGAGGAGGGAAAAGATTACGACCCATTCTGGTAATAGCCGCTGCTGAACAGGTGAATGGCAATACACCTAAAGCCGTACCAGCTGCCTGCGCCATTGAGCTTTTACATGCCTTTTCTCTGATACATGACGACCTGCCCTGCATTGATAACGACGATTTAAGAAGAGGAAGGCCGACTTTACATAAAATTTATGGTGAGGGAATAGCCGTCTTGGCCGGAGATGCCTTGATGGCTTTGGCATTTGAACTTTTAGCCCAGACCGGAAATTTGCAAGTTCTATCTGAAGTCGCACAAGCCATCGGCAGACAAGGTATGATTGGCGGTCAGATCGCTGATTTAGAAGCGGAGGGAAAGAAAATAAAATTAAGCCAGCTGGAGTTTATTCACAAAAATAAAACCGCCGCCTTAATCAAGGCCTCCATCAGGGCGGGCGCCATTTTAGGCGGAGCAGATTCACAAAAACTAAAAATTCTTTCAAACTACGGAGAAAAAATAGGGCTGGCTTTTCAAATTATAGATGATATCTTAAATGTGGAAGGGCAAGAGGAAAAAATAGGGAAAAAAGTGGGGTCGGATAATTTAAAGAAAAAAGCCACTTACCCTAAAATTGTGGGACTTGTAAATTCTAAAATCATGGCCCAAAAATTAACCCGGGAAGCCAAAGCCAGTTTAAAAAATTTACCTAACGGAAAAATTTTACAAGAATTAGCAGATTATTTACTTTCCAGAATAAAATGAAAAAAATCGGTGTTATAGCCAATATCAAAAGACCTAGTGTAGTGGAGATGTTAGACAGGGTTTGTGGCTGGTGTGAAAAAAACCAAATCGAAATTACTTTCAGTCAAGAAGCAGCTGAATTTTTTAGCTCCCAATCCTCTAAAAAAATAAAAAATAAACCTATCCCCCAGGAAGACTTATGGAAGAACTCCGACTTGATCTTAGCCATGGGAGGGGATGGAACTATGTTGGTCACAGCCCGGGCCGTGGCTGAACATGGTACTCCCATTTTGGGCATCAATTTAGGGGGCTTGGGGTTTATGACTCAAGTCAAGACTGAAGATATGGAAAACTCTTTAGACAGAATAAAAAACAAAAATTACAAAATAGAAGAGCGCCTGGTTTTAAAAGCTTCTTTGGTTCGGAATATGCATTACTATGCCCTCAATGAAGTGGTAGTTGAGAAAGGGGAAATATCACGTTTAATTGATCTACATATTTCCACGGAAAAAGAATTTATTGGCTCTTTTTCTGCGGATGGATTGATTATTGCCACCCCGACTGGTTCTACAGCTTATTCCATGTCAGCCGGTGGTCCGATCGTCAACCCCAAAATGGAAGCTATAATTTTATCCCCTATCTGTCCTCAAAGCTTAGCCGTCAGACCCATTATTTTTCCAGCTGGGGAAGTAATAAAAGTTAAAGTTGAAACCCGGCCTGAGGAGGCTATTTTAAAAGTGGATGGGCAAATGACTTGTGCCATAAAATCTGGGGATGAAATTGTAATTCAAAAAGCAGATCATAAGGTCAACCTGATAACGTTTCCAGAAAGGTCGTTTTTTGAAATTCTAAGACAAAAATTGCATTGGGGGGTCAAACCCAAAGCTGGAAGCTAAAATTAAAAATGTTAAAAACTTTAAGGATTAAAGATTATGCCATTATTGAAAACCTAGAGATAGATTTTTCGCCGGGATTAAATATTTTAACTGGCTCCACCGGAACTGGGAAATCGATTTTGATTGGAGCTTTAAGTTTAGTATTAGGTGAAAAAGCTGATTCTGACTTGATTCGAACCGGTGCTTCCCAATCTATGGTAGAAGCTATTTTTGAAGTCAATAAAAAATCTCCACTATTCTTTTTTCTTCAAAATGAGTCTCTATTCTCTGAGGAGAATTCCTTAATTGTTCGCCGGGAAATTTCTCGCAAAGCTGGAAGCAAAAATTTTGTCAACGATAAAACTGTATCGTTGTCGACCTTAAAATCCGTAGGAGATTTTTTGGTCGATTTACATGGGCAGCACCAACATCAATCTCTTCTAGACCACAAAAAACATATTGATTTTCTGGATAATTTCGGGAATTATACGAATCTCTTAAATTCTGTTCGAAAGACTTGGCTTGATTTAAAAGGAAAAAATGAAGAATTAAAAAACTTAAAAGAACAAGAAAAAATTGCTCAAGACAAAAGGGAATTATATTCTTTCCAGCTGGCAGAAATTGAAAAAACAAATCTTCAAGTAGGTGAGGAAGCAAAGCTAGTTCAAGAAAAATCTGTGTTAGAAAATGTGGAGAAAATTTCTAAGTCGGTGGGAACAATTTTAGATAATCTGCAGGAATCAGAAGATTCAGTCTTGAGACGGTTGGCTATAGCCCAGAAAGAGCTAAATTCAGCCACAAGCTGGGATAAAAGCCTGAAAGAACAGCAGGAGCTTTTGGAGAACTCCTATATCCAAATTAAGGAACTTACCCGCCATTTTGATAATTACAAAGATAAATTGGAATATGACCCAGAAAAGTTAAATCAGATCAGAGAAAGAATGGACTTACTGATTAAGCTTAAAAAGAAATATGGCAAGAGTCCTGAAGAATTAATTGCTTATGCTGAAGAGATTAAGAAAAGTTTAAATTTGCTGGAGAATCGGTCAGAAGTTATGGAGAGATTAGAGAAGGAAATTACCAAAGCCAAGGAAGTTTTAAAGGAGAATTGTCTGAAGCTTTCCACCGCCAGAAAAAAGAAGGCTTTGGAGCTACAGAAAAGGATTAGTCAGGAACTGACTTTTTTGGGAATGGAGAAGACCAGATTCGAAATCCAGATGAATTATCAAGAAGATGAAAATGGATTGATCCAATTAGATAAGAAAAAGTATAAAGTGGACGAGAAAGGGTTGGACCAGATTGAATTTAGGATTTCTCCCAATATAGGGGAGGAACTGAAACCCTTAGCTAAAATTGCTTCGGGTGGTGAAATTTCACGTGTGATGTTGGCTTTGAAATCAGCTTTGGCAGAAGCTGACAATGTTTCCACTTTGATTTTTGATGAAATAGATTCCGGTATCGGGGGAGAAGTGGCGCATAAAGTGGGCAAGAAACTCAAAGAGTTATCCAAATCCCACCAGGTCTTGGCCATTACCCATTTGCAGCAGATCGCCTCCGTGGCTGACCAGCATTACCAAGTTTTCAAAGAGGTAAAAGGTGAGCGGACTTTAACTAAAATTAAAAAATTATCCAGAGAGGAGAGAGTGGCTGAAATTGCCCGGATGCTTTCCGGCAAGAAGGTAACACAATTAGCTGAAAAACAGGCCTCACAGCTTTTAGAAGAAGCTCTGGATTAAGTGAGTTTTTCAAGTCTCAAAATTTCCAGCAAAGAAATTTTTTACCTACCCAATGTTTTAACCTATTTGAGATTATTGTCGTTACCCTTGATTTACAACTTCTTAGTCAAAGAAAATCTCTTGGCGGTCGGTCTGCTCACTTTGTTGGGAATTTCCACAGATATATTCGATGGAATTTTAGCCAGAAAGTTTAATAAAGCCTCAAATTTGGGTAAAATATTGGACCCTCTGGTGGATAAAATTGCGATTGGAATTTTTGCCATATATGCGGTGATATATAAAGATTTCCCTTTCTGGGCTGCATGCTTTGTGATTTTAAAAGATCTCTTAATCCTAGTGGCTGGGCTGGTGGCGCTGAATAAATTTAAAGAATTCCCGGTTTCAAACCTGTGGGGGAAACTTACCGCTATGGCTTGGGCTTTGACTATTTTATCCTATATTTTGAACTTAAAATCAATAAAAGAGATCCTGTTGGTAGCTGGATTGACCCTGACTTTATTTTCCAGCATAAGTTATTTAAAGAAATTTCTTTTACAGCTTAAGATAAATAAACTCTGACAGCTAAAATTCAATTAATTGAAGGCTAAATCAATTTAGAAATAATATATCCCAATGATAGCAGCAAGCCAGAGGCTAAATGTACTTTAATAGTATTGGCATTGGCAGCCACTAATTGGTGGGGCTGATTAAAATAGATTTGAGCGGTTTTTATCGCCTTAAGAGTTAAAGGAAAGGTCAAAAAAGCCAGCAAAGTCCAGATCGGCAAACTTTTAATGAAGACACCTATTGCGACAGTGGGGTAACTGAGCAACATTAAAAAAATGTATCCTCTGACAGCTTTTTCTCTTCCCCAGCGCACAACCAGGTGATTCTTGCCGGTCTGCTTGTCTGCCGTATAATCGGGAAATTCGTTTATGTACAGCACGGCCATAATTAAGAGCGCTACAGGTACAGATGCCAAAAGGGCTTCCAGTGAGAATGCTTGGGTTTGAACAAAATAAGCCCCCTGAGTCATTAAGATTCCAAAATTCAAACCGACCAGGATTTCACCTATCCCTTTACTAACCAAAAAAATAGGTGGTGCGGTGTAAAAAAATCCAGAGAAAAGGCCAATAACACCAAACAAAAAAATCGGCCAACCAACTTTAATGGCCAAGTACAATCCAATCAAGCTACTGATAACAAAACAAACCAAGCCAAACGTCAAAATACTTTTGGCGCTTAAAATATGGTTTTGAATCACTCGGCTGCCGCCAGTAAATGGAGAAACAAATTCCAGGTTGGATTCATCACAGCCGGATTTGTGGTCGAAATAGTCATTGACCAAATTAGTGCCGGCGTGTAAAGAAAGTCCGGCTAATAGAGTCAAACCCAAGAGTACCACATCAAGATTTCCCGTATTTTCCCAGGAGATGGCGGTTCCCAAAACGATAGACACCAAGCTGGCGGTAAAAAAAGGGGCTCTTAAGGCTCTGATATACTTTCCCATTGCTCTCATGAATTTCTGATTTAAATAGCAATAAAAGATAAAGACTAAAGAATAAGTGTCAAGTCGGCGGGAATGTAAAGTTGATTTTCTAATAATTATTCTTATTTTATCGTAGATCATATAATGAGGTGATTTATGAAACTCAAACTACTGTTGATATTTTCCATAACTTTTGTCAGTGTTAATCCTTTATGGGGAAAAGCGGATAAAACCGGAGTTATAGAAAAAAATATTTTTACGGACAGCAAATATAATTATCAGTTCACCGTCCCAGATAACTGGAAAGCTAAGGCAGAAAAAGAACCCTCACCCATCAGGGCTATCTTGCAGAAAACCAAAATAGAACGATATGGAAGCGCTTCTTATAGCCAGACCCAGATATCTATTCCCAGCATGTTTGTCTGTGTGGAAACCATCTCTTTGGATGTGGATTCTTTCTGCAAGCTCATTTTAGAAAACCCCAAAAAGCTGCCCAACGCTGATATCTATTTATACAGGCTGGAATTCTTAACCAGTTCCGAGGTGGTTGACCGCGGAAAAATACAGGTGGACAGTATTACCGCCCAAAAAATCTATCTGAAGAAAAGATATTTTAAGCCGGTGCAGGATCCCCGGGCCGGCTACGGGGAGCCGGACAACACCACACTGGTGGAGGATTTCCTGTTGGGATTTTTGGTTGTGTTCAAAAAAGAAGATAAGGTGTATCTCATTCACTGTTCCTGTGACCGGGAGATTTTCAGAATAAACGAAGAGGATTGGAATCGGTTGTTTTCCAGCTGGAAATTTAACCGATCCAGCCAGTAAAATAACAAAGCTTAATTCTAGGCGCGGCGGTATCAATCAGAGCCTAAAATCGTCCGATCAACTCAGAATATAATTCTAATTTTTGTTTGACAACTTTTTTTGCTTATGCTAAATTGATTTTAAATCTCAAGGAGGGCTTATGTGGGTTTTAAGAGTTCTGGTTATAATGTTTTTAATTATCATCATTATAGGATTTTCCATTTACAATTCCGGTGAAAAAGTCAACATCAATCTCTTCGGTCATAAATACACGCAAGTTCCCATGATCGTGGTTTCTTACTGGGTTTTTGTGGTGGGAATGATAGTTTCCTTCATCCTGGGAATCACCTACTATTTAAAGATTCACGGAGAACTGTCCCAGCAAAAAAAAGAGACCAAAAGATTATTAGATGAGCTGAAATCCATTAGGAATATGACTCTGGAGGATGTGGAAGAAAGATAAGTTATGGAACCACTGAACGTAAACCAGGTCTTGTCATTAATTGCGGCAACTTTAATCTTGCTATTGATAATTTCATTTTTTTGGTCTAAAGCCCGGACCTCAAAAAAGAGAATTTCCCCGCAAAAATATATTGAAGCTCTTAAAGCCCTGGTAGCCGGAGACGATAATCTGGCTTTCGTAAAATTAAGAGAGGCGGTTTTAGAAGATACCGACAATATCGATGCCTATTTAAAATTAGGTGACCTGCTCAGAAAGAGAAACAAAGGGGACAAAGCCCTGGAGATTCACCGTCAGTTGAGCTTACGGCCCAATCTAGATTCGGTCACAAAATATGATATCCAAACCTCCTTGGCTCTGGATTATATAAGTTTAGGTCACGGCGATAAGGGGGTTTCTCTTTTAGAAGAACTTTTAAAAGAGGATAAAGGTAATCTGGGACTCAGTGAAAGATTGTTAGAGGAGTATGAAAAAAATAACGAGTGGGAAAAAGCCTTTGAAATCAAAAAACAGATTTTGAAACATAAACAAGAAAAAGATGACGGCGTATTGGCTTATTATAAAGTATTGGAAGGAAACCATAAAGCCGAACAGGGGGAATACCATCAAGCCCGGCTGGCTTTCAAAGAAGCCCTGCATTATGACGAAACCTGCGTGCCGGCGTATATTTATTTAGGGGATGCTTACTATTTAGACCGCAGGCTGGATGAGGCGGTTGATTTCTGGAAAAAATTAATTGCAGTCAAGCCTGATGCCGGCTATCTGGTTTTTGAAAGACTGGAGAAGACCTTATTTGAAAAGGGGAAATTTCAAGACATGGCTGAAATCTATCGCAATATATTAAAGGAAAATCCCAAAGATGTCAAAACAATGTACGCCTTAGCCAGCATTTATGAAAAGAAGGGGAATGTCAAGGCGGCTATCGAAGCCATGACAGACGTGCTGGAAATCGATGCAGATTTTTATCCGGCCATGAAAGATTTGATTAATCTTTACCGACATAACGGACAGACGGATAAAGCTCTGCGAATCAGCCAACAGGTGGTAGAATGTATACCAAGTAAATATGAGAATTATACTTGCAGCAACTGTAATTATTTATCCAGCGAGCCGGTTTGGCTCTGTCCCCAGTGCCGAAAAGTTAACAGCTTTAACATATAGCCATGCTTACCAGATATCTTAGATTGATTATTTGTGTCAGCTTAATCTTTTCTGCCCGCCAACTTTTCTCACAGACCAATTCGCCGGTTCAGCAGGCCCGAGCTTTAATGCTGCAGGGGAAAGTGGAAGAGGCTAGGCAGATTCTGCAGAAGTATTTAAAAGAGCATTCCAAAGATGTAGCCGGCCTCCTTTTAATGGGAAAGCTGGAAAAAGAGGGGGATATCTCCCTGGGATATTTCAAAGATGTGCAGAGAAGCTCGGATGTGGATAAAAGGTCACAGGAAGCAAATTTACAAATCGGTTATTACTATTATGTCAAAGGACAATATTTAACCGCTATTGAACTTTTGACTAATTTCAAAAAACAATTTACCTCCAGCGATTTCATGCCCCAGGTAATCTGGATTTTGGGTGAGTCGTATTTAGCCACCGAACAGACAGAAGAAGCTAAAGCCGAATTTCAGATCCTAACCGAAAATTATCCCTACACCTGGGCCAGCTGGGGTTATCTGGGATTAGGGGATGCGTTTTTTGCGTCCGGGGAGTATGAGAATGCCATAACTTTCTATCAGAAAGTGCTGGAAAATTACCCGGGCTCTGATGCCATCGGATTGACCTATGCCCAGGTCAGTTCCGCTTATTCTGAATTAGGAGATGAGACCAAAGCCAGTTTATATATAAATATGTATAAAGAAAAATTTCCGGCGGGGCTGCAATCTACAGCCATCTTGGAGCCGGTTACACCGGTTAAAAAAACCAGCTCAAAAATAAAATCTGGAGATGCCGAGAAATTTCTGAAAGTCAGCTATACGGTTCAATTGGGAGTTTTCAGTAACAGGGAATACGCCCAGAATTTAATGGCACAGGTAAAAGCCCTGGGACTCAAACCATATTTGACCAACAAAGTCATCAACGACAAAAAATATTATGTGGTTCAGACCGGTTCGTTCGATTCCCTGGAAGAGGCCCAGGACCGCAAAGAAGGCTTAGAGCAAGCCCTGAATCAATCCTTTCGGGTGGTCATCAGGTGATATGTTGGATCTAAACACCCCCTTGATGAAACAGTACCTTCAAATCAAAAAAGATTACCCGCATGAAATTCTGTTTTTCAGAATGGGGGATTTTTACGAAATGTTCGGTGAAGACGCCAAAGTCGCCTCCCAAATTTTGGGGATTGCTTTGACCTCTCGCAGTCATGGAAAAGCTGAGAGGGTCCCTTTGGCCGGAGTGCCTTATCATTCGGCGGAAAGGTATCTAGCCAAACTGATTCAAGCCGGCAAGAAAGTGGTGATCTGTGAACAGACCGAAGAGGCCTCGCCAGCCAAAAAACTAGTTAAGAGAGAAGTGGTTGAGATTATCACTCCCGGCACAGTTACTTTGGATCAGGTCATAGAAAATCAGAAAAATCACTATTTGGCCGGATTGATTGAAGATGAAAAAGAAATGGGCTTGGCTCTGGTGGATTTAACCACTGGAGAATTTAAAATTGACCAGAGCAAGAAAGATAAAATATTGGAAGAATTGGAAGTTTTAAATCCGGCTGAAATTTTAATTCCGGACGGTTGGTCTGAAGAAAAAGTTAAATATTTAAAAGCTTTTGCAGATGACTCACATTTTACAAAATTTGAAAGCTGGAAACATGACTATGATTCTGCTCATAAAAATTTAATTGAACAGCTGCAAGTTGCTTCTTTAGATGGTTTCGGCTGTCAAAACTTAAAATTGGGGATAGTGGCGGCCGGGGCGGTTTTAAGCTATCTCAAAGAGACCAAGAAAACTCTCCTTTCACACCTCAACAAAATTTCGGTCCTGCAAGATAAGGAGGAGATGTTTTTGGATGCCAATACGATTCGCAATTTGGAACTTTTTCCATCCAGCGCCAATACACCATCTATTTCATTATTCTTTATTCTGAACCAAACTAGAACTGCCATGGGTGGACGACTTTTAAAAAGCTGGCTGGGTAAACCTCTTTTAAGTTTGCCTAAAATTTTAGCCAGACAAAATGCCATTGCAGAATTAGTTATAAATTCTGAAGCAAAATCGGATTTACAAGAAAAACTTTCTTTTGTATCTGATTTGGAAAGATTGTCCGGTAAAATCGGTTACGGGAAAGCCACTCCCAAGGATTTATTGGGTTTGAAAGAATCCTTGAAAATTGTGCCTCTTATTCAAAAGCAGCTTACCGCTTTGAAAAGCCCGCTTCTGAAAAGCATCAAAGATAATTTCTCCAAGACTGACGATTTAGTCAATTTGATAGCAAATTCAATTTCCGACGAACCGCCTTTGGTTCTCAATGAAGGTGGAATCATAAAAAAGGGATTTGATGCGGAGCTGGATGAATTGAGAGAAATGGTTTCCAAAAATAAAGAGTGGATTTTGAATTTACAAAAAGCAGAAAGGGAGAAAACCGGTATCTCTTCTCTTAAAGTCGGCTACAATCAGGTTTTTGGCTATTACATTGAAGTTACCACGCTACATTTGTCGAAAGTTCCACAAAGTTATATCAGAAAACAGACCTTGACTAACGCTGAAAGATTTATTACTCCGGAGTTAAAAGAAAGAGAAGATTTAATTCTGAATGCCCAGGAAAAAATTAATCTGAAAGAATACGAGCTTTTTTTACAAATCCGGTCTCGGGTAGCAGAGAGAACCAAAGATATTCAAAAGACCGCGGAATTGTTGTCAACCATAGACGTTCTGACTGCCTTAGCTTCAGTTGCCACAGATTTCAGCTACGCCAGACCGGAAATTGACCAATCTAGTGAAGTTCTAATCGAAGAGGGAAGGCATCCGGTTTTGGAAAAAGTTCTGGATTCCGGAAGTTTTATTCCTAATGAAACCAGATTATCAGATTCAGAACTGATACATATAATCACCGGTCCGAATATGGCCGGAAAGTCCACTTATTTAAGGCAGGTGGGTTTGATTGTGCTCTTGGCTCAAATCGGTTCATTCGTACCGGCTGAAAAAGCCAAGATTGGAATTGTTGACCGCATCTTCACCAGGGTTGGAGCTATGGATAATATAACATTGGGGCAATCCACTTTTTTGGTGGAGATGAATGAAACCGCCAATATTTTGAATAATGCCACTTCCAAGAGTTTAATTTTGTTGGATGAAATAGGTCGGGGAACCTCCACTTTTGATGGTTTATCTATCGCTTGGGCTGTCACCGAACATATTCACAATCAAATCAAAGCCAAAACATTGTTTGCCACCCATTATCATGAATTGACAGAATTGGCAACATTTTTACCGCAGGTGAAAAATTACAATGTGGCGGTCAAAGAATCCAAAGGGGAGGTAATTTTCTTGAGAAAAATTGTTCCGGGTGGCTGCGATGACAGTTACGGAATTGAAGTAGCTAAATTGGCTGGAATTCCTAAGGAAGTTTTAGGAAGAGCTAAAGATATTTTGAGGCAATTAGAGGAAGGAGAGGTTACGGTTAAAAAAATTCCTATGACCAAAGTTGAGCGACTCAACTTGTCTCAAAAAACTTTATTTGAGGAACATGAAAGTCAAATTGAAAAGGAGTTAAAGAAATTGGAAGTTGAGAAAATGACCGCTATCGAGGCCTTGAATAAGCTGGCAGAGTGGAAAAGAAAGCTGGCGGATTGAGATGAACCAGATTAAAATTTTAACTGAGGAATTAATTAATAAAATTGCGGCCGGTGAAGTGGTGGAGCGTCCGGCCAGTGTGGTCAAAGAATTAATAGAAAATTCTGTGGATGCTGGAGCTACTCAAATTGAAATTGAGACAAGAGAAGGCGGGAAAAAACTGATTCGGGTGATGGATAACGGCCGGGGAATGGATTCTTCGGATGCCAAGTTGGCTTTTTCCAGGCATGCCACCAGTAAAATTTCTTCGGCAGAAGATTTGTTCAATATTTCCAGCTTGGGTTTCAGGGGAGAGGCACTGCCATCTATTGCTTCTGTATCAAGAGTCGAAATTATTACCAAAACGCAAGATTCCGCAAGTGGAACTAAGCTTAAAATTGAAACGGGTGAAATTAGAGAAGCAAAAGATACTCCAGCCAATGCGGGAACTATCGTTACTGTTTCTGACTTATTTTACAATACTCCAGCCAGAAGAAAATTTTTAAAATCTGAAGTTACAGAAAACAGGCATATTATGGACCTGGTTACTAATTTTGCTTTGGCTTATCCTTCAGTCTCGTTCAAATTAAGAATCGACAATCGGGAAATGTTAAATTTAAATTCTACATCCACTTTATCTCAAAGAGTGCGGGAGGTTGTGGGCAAAGAGACTTCCTTAAAAATGCTGGAGATTAAAAAAGAGCCCAATGAAGTTCAGGTGGGAGGATTTTTGGGTAAGCCGGAGGTTACCAAAGCTTCCCGGGGAGAGATTAGATTTTTTGTGAACGGCAGAATTATTTCCAACCGCAGTTTACTGCACGCTGTGCAATTGGGATACGGAGAATTATTGCCCAAAGGAAAACATCCTCTGATTTATCTTTTTCTGGAAGTCACTCCTCATTTAGTGGATGTCAACTTCCATCCCCAGAAATTAGAAGTCAGATTTGCTAATGAAAAACAGGTACATGATTTGGTTTATTTAGCCATCAAAAAAACCTTAAGCTCCACTCTGGTTATCCCGGTATACGAAGCAGTCGGCGAAAAAACCTTGCTCCCAACAATGGGCGGTGAGAGGCCCAGTTCAGTCAGAGAATCGTTAGCAAATTACTCAACTAAAAGCAGCACCGCAGAAGCCCAGCAGAAAACTATCTTGAAAGAAATATTTGACACCAAATTTGACCAGGAACGAACAGCAGCAGAAAAAACAGAGGATTATTATGGGATTACTAATTTCTGGCAATTAGCTAGTACTTATATTTTAGCAGCCGTCAAAGAAAGTTTAATCGTAATGGACCAGCATACTGCCCACGAAAGAATTTTGTATGAAGAAGCAACTAAAAATTTAACCAGCAAAAAACCAACGGTGCAACAACTGCTTTTTCCACAATCGTTAGAATTGACTCCCCTGGAGTTTTCCTTTTTCGATGAAAACTTAGCCGTCTGGGAAGAATTAGGTTTTGAAGTCAAGCCCTTAGGAGGAAAAACCGTCGTGGTCTCGGGAGTTCCTTCCGGTATCAGAAATAAAAATTCCGGAAACTTTTTCAAAGAGATATTGACTGACTTATCCGCCAATTACAAACCGGGAAATGACCGAATCAAAGCCATTACTTCTACCTTTGCCTGTAAAGCCGCAGTCAAAGCCGGAGACAAGCTTACCACTGAAGAGATGAACTCTTTATTTGACAGATTGTTCGCCACAGAAAATCCTTATGTCTGCCCGCATGGTCGTCCCACTTTAATCCGAATTCCCTTAGAGGAAATCAACCACAAGTTCGGTCGACCCTAGTTTCAATTACAAAACTTTTTACTCTCTCAAAATGCCAGCTTTATTTTCTTTGGACAAAAAAAGTATATGAAAAAAGTTTTAGCAATTATCGGTCCCACCGCCATAGGAAAGACCACAGTGGGAATAGAGCTAGCCCGAAAACTAAACGGTGAAATTGTCTCCTGCGATTCCAGGCAGATTTATAAATTAATGGATATAGGAACAGCCAAACCTACTAAAGAGGAGCAAGCACAGACAGTACATCACCTAATCGACATAGTATATCCGGATGAGAGGTTTTCAGCCGGGCTATATGAAAAAAGAACCACCGAAGTGATAAATGATATTTTTAATCGCCAAAAACTTCCGATAATAGTAGGGGGGTCCGGTTTATACCTAAGAGCCCTGGAATCTGGTCTTTTTCAGGGACCTCCGGCCGACGATAAATTGAGAGAAAGTTTACGAAAAGAAAAGGAGAGAAGAGGTTTGGAGAATTTATATCAGAAACTTAAAAAAGTGGATCCCAAAACCTCCCAGAAAATCTCCTCTACCGATGAAATCAGGATCATCCGGGGGCTGGAGGTTCATGGATTAACCGGAAAGCCGATTTCAGAATGGCAGGAAAAAGGACAATATACTGACAAGAATTTGAACTTTATCAAATTTGGCTTAAATTTAGAGCGTAAAGCACTGTATCATAGAATAAACCAGAGGGTAGATAAAATGATGGAATCCGGATTTTTAGAAGAAGTTAAGAACTTAATAACCAAGAACTACTCCTTTCAACTGCCGGCCTTGAGAACTTTCGGTTATCTGGATATGGAGGCCTATTTACAGGGTAAAATTAGCCTGGGTCGAGCTCTGGAGAAGTTCAAACAGGGGACCAGAAATTATGCCAAAAGGCAGTTGACCTGGTTCAGGTCGGATAGAAAGATTGAATGGATTGATATAGAACATGAAAATCCGGTTGAAACAATTTCAGCCAAATTCCAATATGCCAATTAGAATTTTCTTGACAAGATTGGAGTATTTACATATATATCAACGAATTAGGATAGAAACAAAGGTGCCCTTATGAAAAAAATGATAATAGGTTCAATTATATTAGCAGGCTTCTTTATTCTGGGGCTTACAGGTTGCTCCAAACCAATGGTTAGGCCGACCACATATAAGCCACCCACCACTGCTAAAACAGAAAAAGACAGTTCCAAAGCTACAGAAGCCGTTCAGGATGAGCTGGATAGCTCTGTGGTCTTAGAAAAAGAACCCCCCTCGGTGTTGGAAGAGGACTCAGTTTGGCTGCAGTTGAAACAAGCCCAGGGTTACTATGCCCAGGGTGTCATTTGTAACCGGAATAGAGAATGGAAAAAAGCTCAAGAAAACTTTGAAAAAGGGTTAGAAATACTGTCTAACTTAGATATAGATCCAGAGGAAGATGAAGAGTATGCTAAAGAATTTGACAGACTTATGGATGAAATAGAAGATGACTACAAAGAGACCCTGGAATCATTAGGAGAACTTTCCGATGAAAGCTCCATTTCCGCTTTTGTGCAGAGGTTTGAAGACTTAAAAAGCTACAAAAAAGAAAATGCCCAAGAGCCCACGCCGGAAGAATTACTAAATGCTGAAAAAACATCCGGTGCAGAATCAACCTACGAAATACCCATTGAATATAATCAGCGGGTGGCCAAAGCCATGTATTATTTACAAACCGTGGGTAGAAAGCCATTCGAAAAATATCTAAAGCGCTCCGGAAAATATATGGATTTGATGCGGGAAATCATCAAAAGCAAAAACCTGCCGGAGAATATAGTTTATTTACCCTTCATCGAATCCGGTTTCAGCGCCAAGGCCTATTCCTGGGCGCATGCGGTGGGGTTCTGGCAGTTCATCGCCGGCACCGGCAGAAATTACGGCTTGGACCGCAACTGGTGGATGGATGAAAGAAGGGATTTTGTAAAATCAACTCATGCCGCCTGTAATTACCTGGCCTTTTTGTATGACACTTTCAAAGACTGGAATTTGGCTTTAGCTGCTTATAATGCCGGTGAAGGGGGAATCGGTCGAGCTGTGGTCAGACAAAACAAAAAAGATTTCTGGGGATTGAAGCTAAAAAAACAGACCTACAACTATGTGCCTTTATTTATGGCATCTGTGGTGATTGCCAAAAACCCGGAGAAGTACGGCTTTTATGTAACTCCAGAGCCGCCTTTGGTATATGATGAAGTAGTGATTGACAAATGCTTAGACCTAAAATCAATAGCCAAAGTTTTAGATACCGATTTAGAAACTTTACGGGAGCTGAATCCGGAACTCCTAAGAGACATAACTCCTCCCCATGTTTACAACTATAATTTAAGAATACCCAAGAACAGCTCCGAAGTATTCTGGAGCTATTACAACCAACTCCCGGTGCAAAAGAAAACCTACTGGGTTACCCACAAAGTCCAAAGAGGCGAGACCCTCTCACGGATTGCTTACAAATACGGAGTTTCTAGGTCGACTTTAGCTAAAACCAACAATTTAACGACCAAAGCCAAATTAAGGCGGGGACAGCCCATAAAAATACCCGTGGTTGTGAGTCAAAAATATGCGGCCAGCGAGGTGGTAAAGAAAAATTCTTCTCCCAAAATTGCCTCGACGGTCAAGCCTCAAGCCATGGCGCAACAAAAATTAATCAGGTATAGAGTAAAATCGGGGGACAGCCTGTTTGAATTAGCTCAAAGATTCAATACCACCCCCTCACAGATCAGGAAATTAAACGGTATGGACAAAAGGGAGTATTTAATCCAGGGCAGCATCATCAAAATGCCCCTTAAAACTAGTCTGGCTCAAAATGATGATAATTTTATTGACAAAGCCACCCATAAAGTGCTAATTTATATAGTTAAATCGGGGGACACCTTATGGGAGATTGCTCAGGCCTTTAAAACTAGTTTACAGTCCATAAAAAACTGGAATAATCTGATGAACCCCCGAAAGCTAAAACCAGGACAAAGACTTAAAATCTACGTGCCAGTCGGTTAAATGAAAAGAAAAGACGCGGTCTTGGCTGTTATCATTGGAGCGAGTTTGATTTTTTTCATAGGAGTCATATTCTTGGCTTTTCTGGGAATCTTTTCAGGGGAACAGGGGGCATCCCTTGATTTTGGAGATAAAATTGCCATCATTGATGTGCATGGAGTAATCTCCAGTTCCAGCAACGTGATTCGCCAACTGAAAAAATTCGGGGAGGATTCCTCCATACCGGCCTTGGTAATTCATATCGACTCACCCGGCGGAGGAGTAGCTGCTTCGCAGGAAATTTACGCCGAGATAAACAAAGTCCGGAAAAAAGGTAAGATCATAGTGGCCTCCATGAGTAGCTTAGGTGCTTCAGGCGGCTATTATATCGCTTGCGCCGCAGACACCATTGTTGCCAACCCCGGAACTATTACCGGCTCTATCGGAGTAATTTTCGAGGTTCCCATAATTGAGGAGCTTCTTAAAAAGATGGGAATTAAATTCGAAGTGATCAAAAGCGGAGAAATGAAGGATGTAGGGAGTTTTGCGCGCTCTATGACCCCCAAAGAAAGAGAGTATTTACAGCAAGTCATTAACGACACTTATGAACAGTTTGTAGAAGTGGTTACCAAAGAACGGAAACTACCCAGAGCCGAGGTGGTCAAACTTGCCGATGGACGGGTTTTTACCGGACGCCAGGCCCAAAAGTTAAAGCTGATCGATGAATTAGGAGACTTGGAAGACGCCATTGAAATAGCAGCCAAGATGGCGGGCATCAAGGGAAAACCCCGCACCATAAAAGAAAGAGTGCGCAGAACGACTTTCTGGGATGTGCTCTCCGAGAGCATAAACAAAGTGGACGAATTGAGCAAAGCCGAAAATTTTGCACCCAAGCTGCAGTATTTATATAAGATTAAATAAAATATTTGATTATCCCAAAAAAGATTTTATCTTATTAACTTAACATTAAGCACAAGGAGGGTTTTTTATGACCAAAGCTGATTTGGTGGAGATGGTGGCCAGCAAAACCGGGCTGACCAGGTCGGACGTGGCCGCTGTGGTCGACGAATTCTTAGAGGCAGTCAAAAAAACATTAGAAAACGGCAACAACATTGAAATCAGAGGTTTCGGAACCTTCAAGATTAAAGCCCGTAAAGCCCGCAAAGCCAGAAATCCCCGCACCGGAGAAGAAGTGCCGGTGCCGGACCGGAAAGTTCCGGTTTTTAAACCTTCCAATGAATTCAAGAGTTTGATTATAAAGCAAAACTGAAGGTTTTAAGATATGGTAAACCAGCCCAACCATTAACTCGACATAAAGGAGGTGAAAAATGCCCTCAGGGAAAAAGAGAAAAAGAAAGAAAATTAAAACTCATAAGCGCAGGAAAATGAGAAGAAGGTTACGACATAAGAAGAAAAATAGATGAAGCGGATTTTGGTGATATCTGATACCCATGTGCCGGAAAGGGCTCAGAAATTACCACCCCAGTTTGTAAATCAGATTAGATCAGAAGAAATCATAGTGCATGCCGGAGATTTTACCAATCTGGAAGTTTTACAGGAGCTTCAGAAATTGGGGAAAGTTTACGCGGTGTGGGGGAATATGGATGAGGGAAGGGTCAAGAAAGTTTTACCAGAGAAGGAAATTTTAGAAATAGAAGGGAAAAAAATCGGGATTTATCACGGCTATGGCGCTCCGGATAATCTGGAGAAGAAGGTTTACGATAAATTTGACCAAAATCTGGACGTTATCGTGTTCGGTCACTCCCACACCCCTTATAACCAGAAGCTCGAAAACTGCCTGATGTTTAATCCGGGCAGCTTATCCGGCAATAAAAACACCGGTTGGCCCAGTTACGGTATCCTCAATATCGACCAGAGTGAAATCTGGGGAGAAATAGTGGAAATAAAGAATTAATTTTTATAAGATTCTGTCGAAAATATAGATATTGGCTATTGACTTTAAATAAATAATGATTATAATTAGGCATTCAGATTTAAGAAATAAGCTTATAATTAATGAATTGTAGACGAACTTCCGTGTTAATTATTAGAGAGTCAGATAAGTGAGTTTTACAGGAACCACTTGAGCTTTCAAGCCCAAAGCTTCTAAGCAAAGTGGTTTTTTACTTTTAACGTTTAACCTAGTGAAAGGTGGTGACTGTTTTGCCTCAAGGTAAAGTGAAATGGTTTGATGAAGCCAAAGGATATGGTTTCATCGTGCCCAATGAGGGTGGTAAGGAGGTTTTTGTCCATTATTCCTCGATTCAGGGTAATGGCTTCAAAACCTTAAAGGAAGGAGACACGGTCTCTTATGAGCTGACCGAGGGTCCCAAAGGTCCTCA
>Ga0154874_126_pt1 | contig 30769 bp, 23 predicted proteins | sample Rifle2008BG19ft_FD_105846 | JGI IMG/M metagenome (GOLD analysis project Ga0154874, IMG submission 105846) | candidate division Zixibacteria bacterium RBG_19FT_COMBO_42_43
TAATTCCAGATTAGCTTCTACGGTATCCTTTCCCTTATCCTGCAATTCATAAGCCATAATTTTATTCGCCAAACCGATTCCTCGGCCTTCTTGCATTAGGTAAAGGAAGACACCCTGGGCCTCTTTTTCAATCATATCTAGAGAAAAAGCTAACTGGTCCCCACAATCACATCTTTTGGAGCCGAACAAATCTCCGGTCAAGCATTGAGAGTGCATTCTGACCAGGATATTCTCTTTTCCTTTTACCTCACCTTTTACTATGGCCAAATGGTATTCTTCTTCGATTAGATATTTATACAGATGCAATTTAAAATCACCGAACTTGGTGGGAAACCTCACCGAGGTCATTTTTTCTACCAATTTTTCGGTCTTTCTGCGATAGGCAATCAGGTCTTGCACAGAAACTACTTTCAGGTTAAATTTTTGCGCCACCTCCAACAGCTTTGGCAGTTTGGCCATTTTTCCGTCTTCATCTAAAATTTCACAGAGAACCATAGCCGGATATAAACCGGAAAGTTTCACCAAATCCAAAGCCGCTTCGGTATGCCCGGCTCTTTTTAAAACTCCTCTGGCGTCAGCCACTAATGGAAAAACGTGTCCCGGTCTGGCTAAATCTTCCGGTTTAGTTTTGGGGTTAAGAATGGTTCGAATGGTCTGGGCTCGGTCAAAAGCGGAAATCCCGGTCGTAGTATTTTCTTTGGCATCCACGGATATAGTAAAGTTGCAGCTATATTTGGAAGTGTTGTTCATAGTCATAGGATATAGATTCGATCTTTGTGCCAACTCTTGATTGATAACCAAACAGAGTAAACCGCGGGCATACTTGGTCATAAAATTTATCGCTTCCGGAGTTATTTTCTCCGCCGCAATCATCAAATCCCCTTCATTCTCTCTCTTCTCGTCGTCAACCACTATAATCATCTTTCCGGCTTTTAGCTGTTCAATCGTTTCCGCTATAGAATTCAGTTTCGACATTTCCATTTCACCAGCCTTTCTCCTTTAAATATTCCCAGGTAATTTTAGATTCCGTTTTGTTGTTCAGAATTTTTTGCACATATTTCCCAATTAAATCAAATTCTAAGTTCACTGGTTCGCTAATTTTTTTATGTTGTAAATTAGTATTTTCCCAGGTGTACGGAATTATCCCGACTGTAAAATAATTTTCACCAACTTCGATCACGGTCAGACTAATCCCCTCTACTGCTATGCAACCTTTCTCAATCATCAAATTACAATATTTTTTGGGAAAACTGATTTTAAAAATATGAGCAGCCTTTTGTGGAATTATATCTAAAACTTCTCCCTCACCATCAATATGCCCAGTCACCAAATGCCCACCTAATCTGTCTGAAAGTCTCAAACTTGCTTCTAAGTTTACCTTGTCTTTGACCCGCAATGACCCGAAATTGGTTCTATCCAAGGTCTCTTTCATAGCTTCCACCACAAAAAAATCTTTCCCCCTTCCAATCACAGTCTGACAGGCACCGCTGACATTAACGCTATTTCCCACCTTCAAATCAGCCAAAATCTTTTTAGCAGAAATTTTAAATTGCTTAGAATCCTGCTTCCCTTTAATTTCCTTTATCAAACCCACTTCCTCCACAATTCCGGAAAACATCAATTCCTCCACACCGGATAACCAGAAATAAGGACATTGTCCTCAATCTTCTTAATTTCCACATTTTTCAGTTGTACCGAGTCTGAAATTTTTCTAATCCCCAATTCAGCCACAGCATCTAATCCCTTCCCAATAATTTTAGGAGCTATAAAACAGTAGACTTTGTCTACCAATTTTTCCTGCATAAACGATGTCAAAACTTTTTGGCCACCTTCAATCAAAATTGAGGTAATTTTATTTTCTCCGGTTTTTTTCAAAAGTGACAGCAAATCAACCTGCCCCTTTTGATTTTCTTTTAATTTCCAGACCTCCAGATTAGAATTTTCAAATCTTTCTTTATCTGCACAAACCGTCGCCAGAATAGTCCTTTCAGATTTGGCATTTGAGACAATTTTAGAGTTTAGGGACATCCTTCCCTTAGTATCCAAAATAATCTTCACCGGATTTTTTCCTTTCACCAATCTGGTGTTTAGCTCTGGGTCATCTTTAATCATCGTATCCACACCGACCAAGACAGCATCCACTTGACTTCTTAGTTTATGGGCAAATTTTCTGGATTGGTCGTTGGAAATCCACTTAGAATCTCCATCAACGGTAGCAATTTTACCGTCCAGAGTTGAAGCCCATTTCAAAATTACAAAAGGTAAACCGGTGGTCATATACTTGATATAAGCTTCATTCAGCTTTTTGGCTTCCTCCTCCAACAAACCTACCTCTATCTTAATTTTATTCTTTTTCAAAATCTCTATCCCCTTCCCCTTCACCTTAGGATTAGGGTCAATCATCGCACAAACCACCTTTTTAATCCCAGAATTTATAATTTCCTCAGTACAAGGAGGAGTCTGCCCAAAATGACAGCAAGGTTCCAGATTTACATATAAAGTAGCACTTTTACTATTCTTGCCAGCATATTGTAATGCAATAACTTCAGCATGCCTATCTCCAGCCATTCTATGATACCCTGACCCAATAATCTTTCCATTTTTTACAATCACAGTCCCCACCATCGGATTAGGAGAGGTTTTCCCCAACCCCTTTTGAGCTAATTTTAAAGCCAGTTGCATAAATTTTATGTCTGACATACAAATAAAAAACCCCGTTTATTCCTTCGGGGTATTTTTATAGCTATAAATATGGCTATCTGTTGCTAACCTTCTACCATCCGGACTTTAACCGTCGGCACCTGAATTGCACAGGTTCAGTCTCCGCCAATTTTTAGGGCGGGGAGTCGTGGGCTATACCACCGATCGAGGAATTGCACCTCACCCCGAAGGTCTAGCTAATCTTTATTCTTAATATATAGACGTATTAAATTTTGTCAAGTTTGAAAAGAAAATTTCAAAAAAGGGTTGACAAGCATAATTTATTGATTATCTTTTAATTGTGAGAGCTAAGTTTACCCTACTCTACTGTGTGGTGAGCTTGTTCACTCTGACGCATCGGAACGAGTCGAACCATTAAAATGGAGCAAACCTTGGAGTGGAACTATCAAAAACCGTTAATAATTCAAATTTTTAACCTGCAAACAGGAGGATTTTGTCTATGAAAACCACAATCAGCGTCATCAAAGCTGATATTGGTGCAGTGGGCGGTCATCTAAAACCCAGTGAAAAATTGAAACAGAGGGTGGCTGATTTTGTGGCAGAAAATGGACTTAAAAAGAGATTATTGATTGATTATTTTGTCTCTTCCACCGGTGATGATGTCTCCATTTTGATGACTCATACCAAAGGAACCCTTGCCAGTGAGATTCATAAATTGGCCTGGGAGGCCTTTATGGCTGGCACTCAAGTGGCTAAAGAACAAGGACTTTATGGAGCGGGACAGGATTTGTTAAAAGATGCTTTTTCCGGCAATATCAAAGGGATGGGACCGGCGGTAGCGGAAATAGAAGTGGATGAAAGACCGTCTGAATCTTTTCTCTTTTTTGCGGCGGATAAGACCGACCCCGGTGCTTATAATTTACCTTTATATTTATCTTTCATTGACCCCATGCACTGTCCCGGCTTGATGCTTTCTCCCACGATGAAACAAGGGTTCAAATTTGTGATTATGGATGTGAATTATACCGAAGGTGACCGTATAATTGAGCTAAATGCTCCAGAAGATTTGTATGACATAGCCTCTTTATTGAGAGATAATCAAAGATTTGTGATTGAAGCAATTTATTCCAGAACCACTGGTGATTTGGCAGCAGTGGTCAGTACTACCAGATTGCACAATATTGCTGGAAAATACACCGGTAAAGATGACCCGGTGGCTTTAGTAAGAGTTCAATCCCAGTTCCCAGCTACGGGAGAGGTTTTGTCGCCTTATGCTATCGGACATTTTGTAGCAGGTACTATGCGGGGAAGCCATGTGGGACCTTTGATGCCGGTGAAAGCCAACACAATGCCCACTTATTTTGACGGACCACCGATAGTATGCGGACTGGCATTCTCTATGCATAATGGTAAATTAACTGAACCGGCGGATGTTTTTGAGACCCCTTTCTGGGACCATGTTCGGGATAAAGTGGCGGCTAAGGCCATAGATTTGAGAAGACAGGGTTTCTCTGGACCGGCTATGTTAAATATCTCTGAGTTGGAATATGGTGGTATTACTGAAAGATTGAATCGCTTGGATTCCAAGTTTGTGGTCAGGGAAGAGAAACGGGAAGTGGTCAAAGCCGCTGAAAAGATTTTAAGAAAGTAATTTTTTATAACTTTAAATCTAACCCCACCCTGAAGGGAGAGGTTAATTCTTCAAAATAGAATTTAGTTAGATTTTCCTAGTTTATTTAGATCTATTCCTCTGCTTATAATTCTGAAACAATCTTCCCCATTCCGTCTTTTTAAACTTTCTTTTAATCAACTGCCCTATAGTTGGATACCAGAACCAATCATGATAAATATTAGAAGCCATAGGAGCCCAGAATTTCAGAGGGGAATGCAAGGCGGTTTTTTCCAAAAATTTCAACGGCCCTTTTCTTAGGAGCTGGTCCCCCCAAATCACCAAACTTTTTTTAGTGGTAAACCCAAAATTAACACCGGAGATATTCTCACCAATAAGTTCAATCTCCTTCAAATCCGCTTTCCCCAAACCTCTTTCATGACACATTCTCAAATAAGGAATTTCCATAGGATTAAAACCCATCATTTTGGCCGCCACTGTATCAATTGCCACCTGGTCCGCCGAAGCCAAAATATAATTTTTGGTCACCGGAGTCATGGTTCTTGGTCCTGCTCCGTCACCACAAACCGTCCCATCCATAACCGCAAACATAGAGGGATGCAACTCCTTTTGCATTAACATTAAGTCAACCAAAACCTCATGAATATATTTATGGGCGTAATGCCTCACCTCTTTTAAAAGCCCACCGAAAGAATTTTTAATCGCCCCGGTAGTGACGGAATGGCCGTGGGTTTTGACCGTTGGCAAATGAATAATCTGTTTCCCGATGAAGATTTTGGGAATCTCAAATCCTTCCGGAAAAATCTGGTTTAATTTTAAGAATTCTGCTTTGAATTCATACTTAGTCCATTCAACCTGGGTCAGAGGAATAAAAGTAAGTCCGTACTGCTTTAAAATTGGCGCCCAGAGATTATTTTTAGCTCCCTGAATCGGGTCAGTCACCACAGTTTTATTTTCCACCGGGAAGATTTTTTCTTTGGCAAACCCATCTTCCAATAGCGTCTTGATAACGCCCTCTAACTGCCAGGGAGGTGTATTGCTGGCTGGAAAAAATTTGTTCCAGGAAAGATTCAATTTAAGGATAGTGTCCTTATATTTGGAAATATACTTCTCATATTCCGCCAGATGTAAAAGCCGTTGGTAATCAAGCAGAATAGTGGCTGGTGAAGTTCTTATGACTACGACTTTACTTGTCATATTTATATTTCAGGGTGGAGGCAAGCTCCACCCCTACGCGTCTATTTCTTTGCGTAGGGGCGAAGTTTATCTTCGCCCAATTTTTTTAACCTCCCCCCTCCTTAAAGGAGAGGGAGTCCAAATTTCCTTCCCTGAAAGGGAGGGTCGGGGTAGGGTCAAATAATTCTCAAATTTATACGCTAAGCTAAAATCAAAAATATAAAATAATTAACACAGCTACAAACCATAAGAAGATATTAATTAGAAGCGGTTTATCGGTCAGTAAGGCCTTAGTGGGGTTGCCTCCTTCTACTTTCTGATGAATCAAATACAGATAGCGGAAAATTCCGTAAAGTACGAAGGGAATGGTTAAACTCAAAAGCTTAGTATCTAATTTTTGCTCCACTTCCGGAGACAAAGTGTAAAAAGAGTAAGCCACAACCGTAGAGGCAGTTACCACCGCAATCATCTGGTCCAAAAAATAAGGAGAATATTCGGTTAAAATTGAGCGGTGAGCTTTGGCTTCTTCTTCTAACAAAATCAGCTCCTGCCTTCTTTTCCCCAAGCTTAAAAACAGAGCCAAAAGAGTAGTGCAAACTAAAAGCCAGGATGAAATTTCAACTTGGATTGCTACTGCTCCGGCCACCGCCCGCAACACAAATCCCAAAGCCACTGCCATCACATCCAGAATCACCCAGTTTTTGATAAAAGCAGAGTAAAAGAGATTTAAAACCACATAACCTAAACCACACCAACCGAAGTATGAATTTATACTGAACCCTAAAACCAGAGCGACAACTAAGATTATGATAGCAAAAGTTCCCGCTTGAGAAGCGGGCAATCTTCCTGAGGCAATGGGTCTTTGGGATTTTAGCGGGTGCTTTTGGTCTTTTTTTAAATCGAAAATGTCATTTAAGATATGAACTCCGCTCGAGAGCAAGCAGAAAATCCCGAAGGCTGCCAAGGAAATTAAAACCAGATTGGTCTCGTTTAATTTTTTCGCGAAGACTAAGGCAGCTAAAACAATGCTGTTTTTCAACCACTGGTGAGGCCGGGCTGAGATGATTAGGTTTTTGAACATTGATAGTTTTTGAAAGTTATCTCAGGCAACTTCATCCACGCAAAGTAAACTCATTTTATCATAGCCCTAAGGTGAGTAGACAGCAGAAACTTTCAGGATTCTTTAAAAATTTTTAAGCTAAGACAGCCGGACAGAAATATAAATCGTAAGCTTTATACCCCGGTTTGCAGAAACCAACATACAGGTTGTCATAAGTATAATATCCCACCCAGACCTGAAATTCATTGTTTTTCCCACAGGGTGAGCCGGTGCGAACCATGCGATCATTCAGCAAGAAAAGTGAGTTTCTCTCTTTGGCACCCAGGCTTTTGGTCTCTTTTCTCCACTTGTTTAAATACAAAAGGTAAGCCACTTCACTGGCCGCGGGCTGTGCTAATTGATAGCTGGAACCCAAGGACTGTTGAGCCATTTTCTGCTGCTCAGGCAAAGGTTTCATGCTGGTCCCCGGAACAAAAAAATTCTCCGGATAAAAAAGCCAGCGACCCGGAGTAGGCGGATCGGCAAAGGGAGGATCATCCGGGTCCGGTCTGTCTTTCATAAACCATAAGACTCTGCCGTAAAAAGGTCCTAAAGGAATTTCCGTTTTGATGGCAGTGGACTGCAGGTAATTTTTCAAAATCGGCATGGTGGTGTATTTCTTAAAATTAAATCCGGACGGGACAAAATCCAGCATCCACCCGGAATTGGTAAGTTCTTTAATTTGGTCGGCCGTTGCTTTTAAGTCCGCAACCGATACGGTATCACCCAGCCATTTTTCGGCCTCTTTTTGCTTTTGAGTTTTCAGCTCTTTTAGATCCACGCCAGCTTTAGGTGACATCTTTCCTCCGGTTAAGCTCTCTTCAATCATTCTCGATTTAAGATTAAAATATATTTAATTCAGTTTCAAGTCAAATAATATATTTGCTTTTTTAATTTTGTAAAGAGGAAATTGAAGAAAAATTTTTATCTCTTAGCCACTGGCTCCTGTTCATAATATAGAAAAGCTTTATTCTTGCCAGCATTTTTAGCCCGGAGTAGGGCCATATCGGCACAGTAAATAAGCTTATCCACGGTCTTGGCATCCGAAGGGAATATGGCTCCGCCTACGCTTATGGTTATATGATGGTCGAAGGCTAGGAATTCGTCTTTGAAAGGGTGGTGAGCAATTACCCGGCGCAATCTCTCCATAAATTTCAAGCATTCATTGCTGTCAGCCTCGGGCATTATGATGCAAAACTCTTCTCCCCCGTAGCGGGAGGCAATATCAATGGAGCGGGTGGTGGTAAGGAGAAGTCCTCCTAACTGTCTTAAGACCCTGTCTCCAGCCTGGTGACCATAGCTGTCGTTATAGGTTTTAAAACCGTCAATATCGAACATGACTAAACCTAAAGTACGGTTAAACCGTTTGGCACGCAGGGTCTCCTCGATTAAACGCTTATGAAAATAGCGATAGTTATACAGACTGGTCAGAGAATCGGTATAAGAAAGCTCTTCAATTTTTTTGAACTGTTTTAAGTTTTCCCAGGCCGAGTTTAGGATCTGGCACAGAATGAAAAATAACTCTAAATCCTGTTCCTGATATTGGCTGTGGTCTGCTTTTTCTCCCAAAAACACCATGCCCCAGAACTGGCCCCTCGAGGTCAGACGGACCCCCAGCTGAATTCCGTTGTCCAGTAAATTTCTGAGGTGAGGGTCCTTTTTAAGCTCCTCGGTTGCTAATAACAGGTTTTGCGGTTTCGGTTTGGTTTTTAAAAATGTGGCTAGTTTGCTGGTGACCGGAAAATTCAGATACCGGGAGTCCTTGAAATCCATTCCGACTGACTGTTTGATAATCCAGTTTTCTCTTTTTTCATCCAGGGTATAAACCAGGCCGAATTTACAATTGGTTTGCTGCTGGACCAGATTCAGATAAGAAACCAGCAGGGCCTCCTCTTCTAAAACGGTAAATAAACTCTGGGCCGAATTCAAAAAAGTCTCGACGTCGAAAAGTTTTTTCTTGAATTCGCTCTGGGCCGGCTGATTTTCCAGAACCAGTAATTTTTCCTTCAATTTTTTGGTTTGCTCTTTGTGGAATTGGGCCTGTTTTTGAAACTCTAAAGAAAGCTTCAAATTTTCCCAGCCCCAGATTAGAAATTCCTTATCAAGTGTAGAAAATGAAGAGTCCGGCAAGAAAAAGCACAGTCCTTCTATCTTATCATTTGACTGGTAGATAAGAACTTGTCCCTTTTGAAAGCCGGGCAAAAACCTCCTTACCCATTCAGAATCCAAATCCTGCACTTCTAAAGCCTGCAGATTAGGACCGCTGGAGGATTTTAGCTGATGAACAAGAGGGTCATGAAAGCTCAAATGAATATTTTTCAGAGCAGAAATGGAATTGTCTGATATCAAAACCACCTTATAGGCTTTAGTTTTTTTATAAAATAGGACCAGCTGTGAGGCCATTAGAACCTCTTTAAAGTATTCTGCCAGTTTAAGTGCGATGGGAAGAAACCCGCCCCGCTCGACAATCAATCGATTTATCTCGCGGGATTTTTCTACAAAATGACTGAATTTATTCAGCCGTTCCTGAGAGACTGCCCAAGCCTGTCTTTCTTTGCGCTGAAGGTAAGAAAGTGAAATTAGGATAGCGACCGAAAAAAATGTCAGAAGCAGAAGCTTTAACTTAATATCCCAGGGTAGAACCGTCAACAACAAAGCTGAGACAAAAATGGCAACCAAGCTGACCCAAAAGGCGGTTTTAAAACTCGATTTAATCTGGCTAAGTTCCGTCTCTGCCATTTCTCATAATTCTAAAGGTTAAAACTCAATCTGTTGGAAAGAATGCTTAAAGGCGGACTTGTGTTCCTGTATATTTTTCAGGTTGTTCTGGGCCTTTCTCAATTGAGGGTTTTTTTTCAGTGCTTTTTGAAACTGCCTCTCGGCTTCCTGCCAGTAATAACCGCAGATTAAAAAGTAGCCGCAGGCTTTCTGAAACTCCCCTTCCGGAGTATCTTCACTTTTTTCCAGCTCTTCCAACCCTTCCAGAATATAATCCCAGTTTATGGAAAGCTTGTTAGAATTTAAATCTCTTTTCAAATTTTCTAAAATTTCCCAATTTCGGCCGATCATCTCTCCCACCGGGGTTGCAGCTTCTCCAGCTGTTTATTCAAGGTGTCCACCACTTCTAAATTCAGGGTGGCTAAATTTTTTAGTTTCTTGCCAAATTTGACTGATCTTAAAATGGCGTGTGATTTTTCCAGGAAGAAAAAAGAATAATACCAGTATCCGATTCCTAAATAGTTTCTTAAATCCGGGAAGTCAAAGCCGCTTCCTATTTTTTCATTTAACCCCATCAGGAAATACTGCCAGCTAGCTTGGGATATATTTCCCTGGTCATAGGAAAATCTTAAGAAGAACAGTTCACAAACAGATTTGATATGGGAAGTATCTTTTTGTGCTACCCGATTTTTTAAAATCAGATACAGCTTGGAAATCTCCTCCCATTCGTTTATTTTTTCCTGGGGAAGAGAAAATTCCGGGTTCAGGCTTAAGGCTTTTTTCAGATATTTTATGGCCTGGGTTAAGGCCTGGGAATTTTCCGGATGGTTGGCAGATTCCTGCAGATACCACAAGGTTAAGTTTAAGAATACTTCGGCGTAATTTTTGTTTAATTCCAAGGCCATGGTAAACTGTTCCAGAGCCTCTTTTCGTTTTTGACATTCTAAATAAACCCAGCCCAAAGCATTGCGCAAATCTGCAAAGGTGGGATTTAGTTTGACTCCGGCTTCCAAAAGCTCCAAAGCCTTATGAGGAACCCCTTTTCTTAGGTAAACCGAGCTTAAGCTTTTGTAAGTGTCCGACAAAAGCGGAGATTTTTTCAGGGCATTTTCAAACTGTTCCGCGGCTTCATTGTCCAAACCTTTGTCCAAAAAGAACAGTCCCAGGCTATTGTGTTCCGAAGCGCTTCCCTTCTGGTTAATTACTCCTATCAGGTTCCAGCTGGCAGTCAAATTTTCCTTTTCTCTTTTCAAAATCTGCTGTAATTGATAGTTTAAACCAAAATCCTTTTCCGAGCTGACTATATGAACATATTGGGAGGAAACCAGGTGATTGTTTCGATACAAGAGGGAGTAAATCTGTTTTTCGGCCGAGTCATAGACTACTTCCACCTCATAGGTATTTTCACCCAATTTAATCTGTTCCTTGACTTTGGCTTCAACGGTGGAGGAATAATGCTCTTCCCCGGTCTGAACCGAATCCCAAAAATCAAAGGAGCTCATCTCTTCTTGGTTGAACATATTAGGTTCTATTCTTTCTCCAACTTAGTTTAAATCGATTCTGCTTTCTCAAAAGTTTATTTTTTCTTAAAATCTTAAATACTTTCCAAAATCCTACTGGCTGGGAGTTAGTTTTATTAGAATTTATTTCTCTGGTAATTTCAGCGATGCTCAAGAACGGGTCTGAGATGATTATTTTTCTGACTTTTTGATTTAAATCTTCCGGTAAGTTTGAGGCCCGCTCAACCGTTATTTCTTCAGAGACAGGTTGTTTGAGAATCAGAGTTTTTTTCTCATCCTGGTTTAACTCCGAGATTTTGAGTTCCACTTCCAGGTCCTGAATAAAATCGAAGCGGGCATTTTCCAGGGTCGGGTAAGTCCTTAAGATGGAATCGAATTCCAACAACTCAAAAATTTCAGAGACCTGGGGAAGCATGCGGGTCAATTTTAAGTCCCCCCGGTTTTCCCGGATTTCTTTGAGATGGGAGATAAATATCCCCCAGCCGGCTGAAGAGATGTAATCTACTCCGCCTAAATCTATGATGATTTTGTATCTTCTTTGAGCAACTAGTGAGTTCATCACTTTTTCCAGCTCCGGTGAAGTTAAAGTGTCTAAGACACCATCAACTCTTATTTTCACGACTTCATTTTCTGGACCAGCCGATTCCACTGATATTTTAAGTTCCTCAGGCATCTGGTTATGTATATTTAAATTCGGCAGATTTTCGGCTCTTTTAACTTCCGCATACGCATCTATTTATAAAAAAGCTATAATTAGGGTGTTTTATCTTGGGACTTTGATTCGGCCCGGTTTTTTAACCGGTTGGCAAGAGAAGCTTCTTTATCTACAACACCCACATTTTTCAGGGCCACCAAGGTGATATCATCAGCTGGGGAAGCCCCTTCGGTGAAACTGGCCACAAGTTCAAGTAACTCCTGGCTGAATTCCAGGGCGGTCTTGTTCTTATTTTCCTTAATAAGATTAAGCAGCTTTTCTCGGCCAAAGGTCTCCTTCCGGGAATTCATGGCTTCTGTTATTCCGTCGCTGTAAAGGAAAAGCCAGTCCCGGGAATTTAAAGATACACTTTCGGTCTGTAATTTTTGCTCAAAACTTACCCCCTCCGGCAAAACCAGTCCTAAAGGAATTCCTTTGGGGTTCAAGAAATGAAACTTATCTTCGTTCGATGAGTACAAAATTAAGGGATTATGGCCGGCGGAGGCATAAGTTATCATTCTCTTGGGAATATCCAATATAACATAAAAAACCGTCACGAAGTGACCTTTTTTCAAATCGGCTGAAATCAGCTGATTTACCTTCACTAAAGTTTTTTTAGGGTCTTTTTCTCCCGTGGCCACCAATCTTAAAGCGGTTCTGAGCATGCCCATATACATAGAGGCGGTCACCCCTTTGCCGGAAACATCCGCCACTACCACCCCTAAATTGTCTTTATCCACCCAGATAAAATCAAAATAATCTCCGCCTACTTCCTGGGCCGATTTGTAAATTGTGGCAATTTCAAATCCCTCAATTTGAGGGACAGATTGGGGCAGCAAAACTTTCTGAATATGATATGCCAGTTCCACTTCCTGTTTGATTTTTTCTTGGTCTAAAAGTTTTTGGGTCTCCTTGAACTTTGAGCTTATCTCCTGAAAGCTCTGAGCAATCTCGCCTATCTCATCCTGTTTTGGGGTAGAGAGTTCAGCTTTTCCGTCCCTTCCTTCGGTTTGTTTGATGTCCTCTTTAAATTTTCTCAAAGGATGTACCAGCCAGGAAGATGAGATATAAATGGCCAGAAACCCAAACACTAATATTAAGCTTAGGATATTAATTAAACCCTGTTTACTCTCTTGTATTTGGGCTTTGATTTTTGATTCCAACAATCCTAGATGTACTGAACCTAAAAGGTTTTCCGCCTCTGTCACCGGTTGAATCAAATGATAAATATAACCCAGATTCCGGTCAAAATATCTTTGGGGAGTCGAATAAAGCAAAGGGTTAATTTCTGGAGGAAATTGATAGTTAGACAGAACTTCGGTTTGATTGGCTGTGGAAGCCCAGATTTTCCCCTCCGGGTCCAAGATTAACAGATAAGCAATTTCCCCTTTTCCTCTTTTGGCGTTAAAAACCAGATTAGCTAACCCTAAATCATCTTTGTTATAAAGATAATCTTTGCTGTTTAGGGTGAGGTTATTTATTAACTCTAAATTGCTATTTAGAACTCTACCAAAAGTTTGCTTTTCGATTTTTTCACCGAAGTAATAATAAAAAAATCCACCACAGAAAAGAAATATCAGGCTAAAACTAAAAACCAGTTTGGTCCTCAAGGAGAACCTTTTGAGTTTCATTTTTTCCGACAGATAGGTCTTGCCTAATTTTTTGGTCAAAACCAATTCATTTTCACCGTTGTTGGATTGGTAAATTACCTCATCCATTATCTTTTGAATCAGCTGTAAACCTAACCCCCCTTTTCTTTCGGTCAGGATGTATTTTTTTAAATCTACCCTTTTGGCTCTCCCCAATTCAAAGCTTCTTCCCTTATCTTTGATGGAAAAGGTGACCTTGTCCCCTTTTATTGTGATTTCAAGTTTTATATTACCCGGTCCTAAAACGTAGGCATGCCTGATAACATTGCTGCAGGCTTCTTCAAGGGCTAAGAGGATTTTGGAAATCTCTGAAGGAGGAACAGCCTGGTTACGACAGAAGCTTTCTACAAAGTTGCGTATTTCTGGCAACTTTTCATCTTTGGCTTCAAAAGACGCCCCCACCTCTTGGCTTTTCTTTTTGAACATAGCCTTTAACTATCTTTTTAACCTAAGATAGCTCATCTGGTTAGATTAAGCTATAAAAAATTACGGCTTTTGCCAACTTTTTTCAGGGTTTTTTCTGGAGTCTGGCCCGGGCCTGCTGGATGTTTCTTAGAGTATTTTCGTTGTTGGGATAAACTTTCAAAACTTCGTTCCATAAATCTATGGCTTCTTGATAATTTCCCTGCTGATATTGGCTCAAACCCTCCTGATAGATTTTCCAGATTTCGCTATCTTTTTTCAGATCCTCCAGAGTGGTTTTTTTAGCAGTTCTGGCCCTTACTCTTTGAAGATACTCTTGTGTGGTTTGGTCTTTGGGGTCGATGGACAGAGTCAGATTTAACTGTTTTTCCGCCATAGAATAATCTCCGGCATTGAAATACTCAATTCCCTGTTTTAAATAAGATGCCAGTTTTATTTTTGCGCTGGCCAGATTAATATTGGATTTAGCGGCCAGATGGGTAGAATCAAGTTCTATAATCTGATTCCAGGCCAGAATCGCTTCGGCATAATTACCTTTATTGTAGAACTCCACCCCCTTACGCTCCAGCTCCAAGATTTTATCGTATTGTGATTTTAGTATCTGTCTCTGTAAGCTTAAAACTTTTTGATTTTGGGGCTCTAATTTTATGGCTTGCTGAATCAGGATAGATGCCGGATTAAATTCTTGCCTATTTTGGTATTCCTGGGCAACCTTTAAATAATTCTCAGCCAAAAGAGAATTTATCTCTATTTCAGTTTTTGGCTGCTTGGCCTGATAAAGTTTTTGGTTAAGATTATCTACTTTGGCCAGAGCCACTGAATTTTCCGGGTCCCAGGCCAGGGTCTTTTGATAACTGATAAAAGCTTTGAACCAGTCCTTTTTAAACTCAAAATTTTCTCCTTCTTTCAAAAATTGTTTAACTTTATTTCCCTTTTCAGTTTGCAGGGCTTGGGTTTTTCCCTGTAGTTCTCTTTCCAGCCGCACTTCCCTTCTTTTGGAAACCGAGGTGCCGAATTTAAAAGTCAGAGATACCCTATGGGTATTCCCTAAATCATTCTGGAATTTAAAGGCGTAATCGGCCTGCATGAAGTTGTAGAAAATTCCCAAGCCTAAGGTGGCGTAATCCCGGTCAAAACCCCCTCGTAAAAATAAAGTTTCAAAGAGACCGTATTCCCCTCCGGCATGGATTTTAATATCTCGACTTCGGGTTTTATCTATGTCAAAAGCAACCAGAATTGACTGGTTATTAAATTGATGGGAAAGTTTTATACCGGCTTTTAAATTAGAAGGAACGTTTTCTTCTGTGGTCTGTAATTTTAACTCCGGCTCAATTATATCCTGCCAGTTAAATCCCCAGCTGACATAATTGGTCGGGGTAGCTAAAATCCCCAAATCCAGACCAAAACCAGTAGCTGTTCGATTATCTAAATTATGATTCAGAATTTTAAAGTTCAGCCCCCCTTTTAAAAACAATGGGAAAGTGGCTCCATAAGAGAAAGTATATTGTGAGAAATTGTTATCAAAAGATGGTCCGGGCTGATTGAAAATATCTCTTCTGATTATATTATTAGTCCCCAAACGAATTGCACCAATTCCAAAAGAGCCAAAATTTAAAGTTGGATAGGCAATTCCCACAAAATCATAGTAAGTATCTTCCCATAAAGTGATATGCAAGAGTGAGACCTCTGTTTTGTCTAGCAAACCTAAACCAGCCGGATTCCAGTATATGCTGGAGGCCCCGGAGGTGACTGCCACAAAAGCACCCCCCATCCCCAAAGCCCTGGCATCCACTCCTAAAAGAAAAACTGATCCTTGACCGGCATCACCCTCGGCCAGAATGGGGCTACCGGAAATCGTAAATATAAATATGATTAATATTATGGATTTAAGTGTTTTCATTAAAGTATTACTTTGAGCATAATCCGCTATCACTTCATTACTGCTATTTTTATTTTTACTTCTTCATTGGAATTTTTGACTTTTAGCCAGCCCAGATAGACCCCGGATTGGACTGTTCTTCCATCTTTGTTTTTCCCGTCCCAGGTGAAGCTGGTCTGCCCCGCTGGAATCTCAAAAGAGTTCACCAAATCACCCGTCAAAGTGAAAATTTTGCAGGTTACCGGAGAAGAAGAATTTAGATTGTAAATTATCTGGCACTCCTCTTTGTCCGGATTGAAGGGATTGGGGAAATTTGAGATGGATTGGGCAAAGGAGCCGGTTAAGATGGTGAAAAATGGGGATTCAAAACTGAATGGCTCGCCGGTGGGGGTTACAACAGGGACTGGTAAACCAATTTGATTGTTGAAATAGTCATAAGCCAATATGCTCCAACTTCCCATAGTTAACTTAAATGGATTTGAGACTCCCTCTTTTAGGATTAATTTAACTCTAAGAGTGTTCTGTTCTTGGGGTAGGAGAAAGATCAGAGGATCTTTCAGAAATGCACTTAAAACCAAGGTGTCTCCGCGAACGCCAGGTATCGTTGGTCCGGAACACCCCTCTATCGGTCTGCATATGATCACTGAAGAAAAGAGTTCTAACGGCGATATTAAATCATTGAATTGGTCTTTGAAAACTATCTTTATTAGGGGCAGGAAAATCGAATGCTGGGTATTGAAATCCTCATTTTTTAAAATTAAATGAAATTGTAATGTTTCACCTTCAGTTAGAATAAAAGGATTTTCCATATTCGGATTTTCAAAACCGACAGAAGCTTCTAAGGCCTGGCTATTGATGGGAGGCAAAACAGTTATATTTCCTGCTTTATCCTTACCGAAAGTATTGCTTACCTTAGCACCTCTCAACGAGCCATCTAAATACAAAGTTAAACCAAAATCCCCCCAGGGATAATTCACTGGATAAACTAACGGTCTGAAAAATAAAGTTGTTTCTCCTGGTTTAACTATCGCAACCTTTCCCAAATCCACATCAGTTTCCACATAACTGAAGGTCAAGCGGGTCGAGCTTGCTAACTGCAAATCCCAAACACTTGAATTTCTAAATTTGACTTTAAATACAGTATTATCTCCGGCCCGAATTGTATCCGGAGCAAAAGATTCAAAATCAAAAGCAAGATTTGACAGGGATTCCACATAAACCGAATCAGAAATTAAGATTGAATCATAAAATGTGGCCTCCCCCTCCTGACCCTTTAATATCAGATAGGCTGGATAAAAACCAACAGGCCTTGCGAGTGTCATTTTATCGGAGAATTGCAAAGGAACCGTATCCCCCTCAGCAGGAATAACCCGCTCGATTGTCAGAAAGGCAGAGACAAATTCGAATTTGTCATCAAACAGGGCAACGCGGCTGCTCTGGTCTAAAAATATATCCGTGCCACCTGCATTATAAAGACTAAGCTTGAAATCTACCGGCCGTTCTGCAAAAATTAAACTTGGATGCAAACTATTTTCCTGATAAACAATCTCTGCATTACTTTTTATCAAAACCGAATCCAAATTCAAACTACTGTCAGAAACCGTATAGCCGTCAAACTTGCCTGAAACTTTAGCGCCGATATGAAGCCAACCCGAAGAATAATTATTCGGAATCTTTACTTTTATTCGATAAATCCTACTTAAGTTAGCTGGAAGATTATCCGGTAAGCTCGGTGTTACAGTCTGATTCAGCAAGTCACCCAAACTCAGAATCAACTTTAAATTGGTAATTTCAGCCATAACATCCGCAGTGTTCAAAATCTCGACCAAAGCTTCCAAAGTGTCTCCTCGTTCTAAACTTGCGGCTTCCACATTCAGATTAGAAACATTCAGACTCCTAATCCAGATAGGTTGGCTTTGCCCAGTTTTCCCAGATTTACTGTGGGCTGTAAACACCACAAAACCTCCCTTGCCGGTATAAGTGGTTTGTTTGGCAGACGGATTCGCGACACCTAAGTCAAAGTCAGAAGTTTTATTAAAAATATTATTTTGCATCGAACCTGAAACATCTGGTATAATGGTAACTGTATCCGTCTCCGCATCAAAAGAAACGATGGCATTGCCATACAAATCTTCTGCCCTTAAAACTGAAGGTGAACTAAAAGGGACTCCACTGGTTTGGGGAGACAGAATAGATAAATCAAAATGGTGTAAATCAGCTGGTTGAGTGAAAATTACATTAGAGCTTCTTTCGACTGTGTCAACTTTTCCTAAGAAGATTGTAGCTCCAGAAGTAGTCAAAACCTGAAAGGCAGATCCCTCACCCTCGGAGACTGTGATGGGATTTAATATAGGTGGAAAACCATCCGGTGAAACCCCGTCTCCGTCTTTTATTAAAACTTGTACTACACCCGAAGTTTTATTGCCGAAGCGGTCCACCGCATTCTTGACCGTCAAAGGAAACGGTTTTCCCACTTCCTGGACAAAGTAAGCTTCTAATTTAAAATCAGCGATTTCAGCCGCTTTTGTCCCGAAAGTTAAGAGTAAAAATGTTGATGCTAGCGGTAGAAAAATGTTTTTGCGAATGTTCTTTGGCATTGAGCAACCAAATTTAAGAAAACTCCTACCCCCCTGCCTTTGCCAAGCTGCGCTTGAATTTGTGGGGATATTTTAATACAAAGAACTGAATATGTCAATTAAAAAATTGGAAATTTGGATAAATATAGAACTCCGCCTACTGGCTCATCCTTGTTTTTTCAAATCTTTTTCACCTTTCAAATGCACCACTGCCTGAGGTAAAGCGATTTCTATTTTCTCTTGTTTAAATTTCTTTTCAATATTACACCTTAAATCCTCTTGAGTTTTAAACTCATCATTATAGCTGGCCACATTATAAACTAAGGAAAATCTCATACCCTTATCTGTTATGGCCGTCAAAAAAGCATTGGGTGGCGGTTGTTCCACAATCAAGGGCTGACCCTTAGCTAACTCTAACAAAACATTTTTAATCTTGTTGACATCAGAATCCAAGGCCACTTCTATTTCTATTTTAGTACCAATTTTTGGGTCAGGATAGGAAAAGTTAGTTACCTTGGATTTCCCCAATTCGGCATTGGGAACTATAATCAAGCTATTATCTAAAGTTAAAAATTTGGTGCTTCTCAGACCTATTTCATAAACATCTCCGATTTCACCGCTTGCTAATTTAACTCTGTCCCCTATTCTAAAAGGTTTATCAATCATTAAAACAAAGCCGGAAATCATATTAGATAAAGTATCTTGGGCTGCTAAGGCAAATGCCAAGGAAGAGATTCCTAATACAGCCAGTAATCCTTTTACGTCGATATTAAAATGGTCCAAGACCGCCACCAATGTAATTATCAAAACTATTATTATTATGACTCGCCTGGCCAAAATCAGAAATTCTTCGCCGGCCCTGGAACCGGTTCTTTGTTGAACTTTTTCCGAATACAACTCCAGAAGCGGATGAATAATTTTTAATAAAAAAAATGTGGCTATGGTCACCTGGGCTAAGTAAATCAGCTGGTGCAAAATTTTAAAAACCCGCTGGTCGATTCCGGTATAATTCTCCTCCCAGCGATTGAACAGATACGCCACACCCAAAACAAAAACTAAATAATATATGGGCTTGCGCAAGGAGCTGATTAACTTTTGATATAAATTGGATTCTCCCGCAAACCAGACTTTTTCTAAAAATTCCAGAATCCAGTTTATCAATTTGGCTATAACTAAAGCAATAATTAAGATTAGTGCGGAAACAGTGGTTTCTTCTACCCAAACCGGAAGTAACCAAAATTTGAACATATTACCTCCTAGATTTCATTTGAATTCTAAAACTATTCCGGCCGTCTCCCAGCGAGAACGAACGCTGATGGTATCCAGATGAATGCTGAACGGCTCGGCTGGTTCAAAAGGAAAAAGTTTCCCGAAACTAAATTTCCCATTATTATCCAAATCCACAAATCCATCTAATAAATATTTGCCGGGAATTACGGTGTCAAAAATAAATTTGCCGGATTTATCCAAAATTTTCTGATAATTCTGTTTTTTATCCAACAAGCTCAGATTAACGATAATATTCTCCAGATACTGCTCTTTACTTTTAATTTCCAAGGAAACCGAACCAAAAGTATCCGGATTGACTGTAGTAAATTTAACATTCCACAGAGTATCCGGCAATAAATTTCCACTTAGGTCAGAAACATTTTGAGTGGCTAACTTAACTGAATAAGTCATTTTTCCTGATAAATTTTGCTCCGCTGTAAATTTGAAGTGGGTCCCATTTTCCCAACTATTATTTCCCTTAACCATATTTCCGGAGGAATCTTTCAGAGAAAAATTATTTTCGACCGATTTCTGATTCATCGGTTCTGTGAAAAATATTTCTATTTCCGTCTCTAATGGTAAATTAATCTGATTTTTAAGGGGAGTAGAAACCAAGATTTTGGGCTCTGTAGTATCCGGATGTACCGAACCTTTAAATTGACAACTGTTAAAATTCTGGGTTAAGATGTTCTTTTCTTCGTCCAGTAAATTTGTTATGGAAACTTTATACTCAGCATCTCGCAGTTTGTCTTCCGCTAAAAGATATAAGTCTTTATTATCTCCATACCAAAAGTATATTTGACTTATTTTTATTCTGTTGTCATCTGTGGGGGAAGTTACCGTGAAGTTATTTGCATTATAAGCTGTTTTTTTATCCAAATTATTATTGAAGGAAAGCTTAATTTTCTGGTTATCTAACATTTGACACTCTTTTAATTGAAATTGAGCAGTATCTCTCAAAGTCAAATTAAAATTCAAATTCTCAACCCGCCAACTTGCTTCATCAACTTTAGTGTCTGAAAACGTAAGACCCAATGGCTCTTTGGCAGGATCCCAGTTCAAATCTAAATTAGCATCCTTGACTGCCACAAGACGATAATTCCCTTTACTTAGATATTGCAGAGAGTAATTCCCATTTTTTTCGGTCTGAACTACATAAGCCGGTTTTTCTTTTCCGGGTGTAATATCTTTGGTATTAGTCAACAAATAAGCCCAGATGGAAACGCTCGGCTCCGGTTTTCCGTTATAAAAAGCTTTACCCGAGATGAAGCCCTGGTCCAAAAAATCTCCAGTTGAAAAAGCGAAACTAAACGAACTTTTCAGCTGATTGTTGTGTGAGTCGGAAGCTTTGGTTCCAACCGTCACTACATAGGTTCGATTCGGCTTCAGGATAGTTTTTGGTTTTAAAATTAAACTGTTTTTCTCCCATTTATATTCTAAGCTTTCGGCCGGAAAAAGCAGCACTGCTTCCTGAGCAAGTTTTTTTTGCATCTTTTCGCTAAAGGTGATTTTTAGCTTTGAAGTTGGTTCAACCTTTGCTGAACCGCTAAGGGGAAAAGTCTCTATGACTTCCGGAGGAGCTGTATCGGCTGGTCCCCCGGGTGGAAAACCTTTCTTGGCACAGCCAAGAAGTATTAACGCAAAAATGAAGATTAACACAGATGGAGTAGTAAGATTTTTTAAGAAAAGTTTAACGGATTTAATCAAAAGGAATTTTTCAGTTTATTTTTAATTTTTTCATTTTGGGGATCCAGCTCCAGAGCTTTTTTCCACAATTCCTGGGCCTGTTTGGTTTTCCCCTGGGTTTTATAAATTTCCCCCAAGTGGTTAAACAGTTCCGGATCTTCTTTTAAAATTTCCAGGGCTTTCTTGATTTCCTCTTCTGCCTCTTTGATTTTTCCCATCTTGAACAAGACCCAGCCATAACTGTCCAGATAAGCCCCGTTGCCGGGGTCTTTTTCCACCGCTTTCTTTATCAACTGATAGGCCTCATCCAATCTATGATTATTGTCAGCTAGAATATACCCCAAGTTGTTTAAAGCCTCGACATTGCTGGAGTCCAATTTTAAAACTTCCTCCAATGTAGTAACTGCCTGCTGAAATTTTCCAGCCCGGTCGTAAGTGGAACTCAGAGCCATCAGAATCCTAGTATCCTGTGGTTTGTGACTAAGAGCTTTGTTTAAAATTTCTACTGCTTTGTCGCTTTGATTGGCCCGGGAATATGTTATTCCCATAAAGAAATACACTTCCGTGGTGTCGTAAACCTTTTCCAGAGCTTTTTGGTAAGTTTCGGTAGCTTTGGCGAGGCTATCCTGTTCGGCATAACATCGGGCCAAGCTGACCCAGGCATCCAAGAGGGTATCCGAATAGGTTATGGTTTGGATGAAACGGGTTTTGGCTTTCTGGTATTTTTTGTTCTGCAAGGCAATTTTACCTAAGAATAGGGGAATCATGGGGTCTTCGGGTGCCAATTTTTGTAATTCGGTAAAGGTAGATTCGGCTTTGGCAGATTCCTTTTGCAGATAATAAAGTGTCCCCAGAGATTTTTTGAGGTTAATCTCTTTGGGGAACATTTGCACTGCCTCTTCCGCCGCTTTAATGGCTTGCGGATAGCGACTCATCATATAATTTAGGGATATTATTTTTTCCCGCAGGCGTAAATTTTCTGCATCCAGGGAAATTAATTTTTGGTAAATCTCCAGGGCTCTCTCGGGCTCTTTTAGAATTTCGTAGACCGTGGCTAAGCCGACCTGGGCTTGGAAATTGGAGGAGTCCAGTTCAACCGCTTTTTTAAAAAAGCTCAGGGCTTCCGGGTGGTTTCCCATTTGTAAAAATGATTCTCCGATGGAGTAATGGAAAAAACTATTCAGGGGTGCTAGTTCCGAAACCTTCTTGAAGTACTCCTCTGCCTTATCCTTTTGGTTGTTGAGCTGATAAATCAGAGCCATTCTCCACCAAATCTCAACTTCCGTGGAGTCAAAATCCAAGACCGCCTGATAGGCCTGCAGGGCCAAGTCGGGCATTTTCAGGGTTTCATAACAAAGACCAATCAATCTGTAAGCTTTCTTATCTTTGTTTACAATATACAAACCCTGCTCTAAGGCCTCGTTGATTTTGGCCAGACGCAAATAAAGTTCCGCCAAACTCAAACGGGCGGCGTCAAAATTAGCATCCAGCTCCAAAGCTTTCTGATAGCTGGAAATGGCCAGACCCAGGTTCCCGGAAAGTTCCAGTAAATCCGCTTCCACCGCATAAAGATAGGCCTGATACTGGTTGACTAGGAGATGCCCCTTATCCTGGGCAGAAACTTTTGTGCCAATAGAAGACAGCAAGCTGATTAAAATACTCGCGGCTAATAATCTATAGATTCTCATAGAATGCTTAAACTAAATTAACTTTTTTGATATCAAAAAACAAGCTGACATCATCTATCTAAAACTACGTTACAAAACTGACTTTCGCAGGTCTGATTCTTGACCCGGTTAATTCTTATTGATATAAATTCAAAAAATTTCTTGACACCTGCTTTTTTAATGTTTAGTTTTACCTCACTTTAAATTTCACTTAACTTAATGGTTACACCGTAAAGGAGAACCTATGGCAGATACCAAACACCAAGCCACAGCCTCAGTCCGGCACGAGCCCTATATTAAATCCCATGAAAGCGTGGCTGAATTCACTCTCCGAGCCGTTATTCTGGGCTCTGTTTTAGCTATCGTCTTCGGAGTGGCTAATGCTTATCTGGGACTGAAGGTTGGTATGACAGTTTCTGCCTCGATTCCGGCAGCGGTTATCTCCATGGCAATTTTGCGGGGAATTTTGAAAAACGGGACAATTTTAGAAAATAACATTTCCCAGACCATCGGGTCCTCCGGTGAATCTTTGGCCGCCGGTGTAATTTTTACCATACCGGCCTTTTTAATTTTGCAGATCTATATTCCTTCCTGGAAGATAATTGTAATTTCACTTCTGGGTGGTTTTTTGGGAATTCTGTTTATGATTCCTCTGAGGAAATACTTGATTATCAAAGAGCATGGCAAACTGCCGTTTCCGGAAGGAACCGCCTGTGCTGAAATTTTGGTGGCAGGGGATGAGGGCGGTTCCAAGGCCAAAACAGTTTTTGCCGGAGTCGGTATTGCGGCTTTTTACAAATTTTTGATGAGCGGACTTAAACTGTGGAAAGAAAATCCGGTTTATAATCCAAGTTTTCTGAAAGGTGGAACTCTAAGTCTGGATGCTACACCAGCGCTGATGGGGGTGGGGTATATAATCGGACCAAAAATCTCTTCATATATGTTTGCCGGAGCGGTTTTGGGATATTTAGGAATTGCACCTTTGATTGCTTTTATCGGACAGTTTGTAAATACCCCAATTCCACCGGCTACGGTTCCTATTTCAGAATTATCCCCGGGCGGAATCAGAGATTATTACATTCGTTATATAGGTGCCGGAGCGGTCGCCATAGGAGGTTTTATCAGCTTGATAAAAGCCATGCCGGTGATTGTAAGTTCATTTAAGTTGGGTTTCTTGGAAATTTTACAGGGATTTAAGCACCAAGAAGTTGCCAAAATCAGGACTGAAAGAGAGATTCCCTTGACAGTTGTCATAATCGGCTCGCTGGTTACGGCCCTGGCAATTTGGGCTTTGCCCGGGACTAATTTGGGAATAATCGGTTCTCTGGCGATTATAGTTTTCGGATTTTTCTTTGTGACGGTGGCCGCCAGAATTGTGGGTATCGTGGGAAGTTCCTCTTCTCCGGTTTCGGCCATGACTATCGCTACCATTTTGGCTACTTCTTTTATTTTTGTTTCTCTGGGGATAACCGGCACAGCCGGAATCTTAGCGGTTTTGACGGTGGGGTCGATTATTTGTATCGCCGTCTGCATGTCCGGTGACGCTTCCCAAGATTTGAAAACCGGATATCTGGTCGGTTCAACTCCCTTGTATCAACAAATTTCTGAATTTATAGGTGTCTTAGTTCCGGCTTTTTTCATGAGCGCCGTGATTATGTTGTTGCACAAGACCTACGGCCTTGGCCCGGGTGGAGCTTTGGAAGCCCCCCAGGCCAGCATCATCGCTTTGGTTACCAAAGGTGTGATGACAGATGTTTTGCCCTGGGTCCTTGTGGGTACTGGAGTTTTAATTGGGTTGACCATCGAACTTTTGGGAATTGCCTCATTGCCGGTGGCTATCGGGATGTATCTGCCGGTGGCTCTTTCTACCCCGATTATGGTGGGTGGTTTGATTTATTATTTTATCCATAAAACTTCACCGGTAAATATTTTCAAGCAGAGAGAAGAAAAAGGGATTTTATACAGTTCTGGCCTAGTGGCTGGAGATGCTTTAGTTGGGGTTTTAATAGCTTTTATCATTGCAACTCCAGAGCTTTTAAATTGGATTGCCAAACTGCATCCAGGAGATTTTTTACTTCGAGTTTTAACCTTTATTCTCAGCCCGATTATAGCATTTGTAAAGTGGTCGACGATGCAGGAGGAAGGCTTCTGGCATTCCGGAGTCTGGCAGGATATTATCCCTCTGATTGCTTTTGCTGTCATCGGCTGGTGTCTGTGGAGATTCTCTAGAAAATAATTTTTTTGAGTCAGACTTTTGTGAGGAGGAGAAAATGGATTTATTGAAAAAAGCTGCTCGTAACGCTGTTAAACATTGTTTAGCGATCAAACCCAAAGAAAAGGTTTTAATTATCACCGATGAGCCCTTAAGAAAAATCGGTTACTATTTCTTCGAAGCTGCCAAAGAAGCCGGTGCTGAAGTTGTTTTAACTGAGATTGTTTCTCGCACCCGAAATGGTGAAGAACCCCCTTCTCCGGTGGCGGAGCTGATGAAATTATTTGAGGTTTTAATAATTCCCACCAGCAAATCTTTATCTCATACCAAAGCCCGCCGAGAAGCCTGTCAGCAAGGGGCACGTTGCGCTACTTTGCCGGGAATTTTAGCAGACACAATGAAAAGAACTTTGAATGCTGATTATTCCAAAATTGCAGAAAGAAGTAATAGAGTAGGTAATGCTTTGCAAGGAGGAAGAGTTATCCATCTAAAAAGTAAAGCCGGGACAGATATAACATTTTCAATGGAAGGGAGAAACCCTCATCCCGATACCGGCATAGTTCACAGCCCTGGACATTTTTCTAATCTTCCGGCCGGTGAAGCCTATTTAGCTCCCGTGGAAGGAACCGCTCAAGGTGTTATGGTAATTGACGGAGCCATGGCGGGAGTAGGAAAAGTTAAGCGACCTATCAAAATGAGAGTCAAAGATGGGTTTGTGGTGGAAATTTCCGGTGGTCCAGAAGCCAATAAACTACGAAAATTATTAGAGCCGGTGGGACAGCTGGCTTACAATGTGGCTGAATTGGGAATCGGCACCAATGACAAAGCCAAAATTATCGGCTCGGTTTTGGAAGATGAGAAGGTATTGGGAACCGTTCATATGGCCATAGGTGACAATATGTCTATGGGAGGAAAAGTTTCGGTTCCCTCTCATCTGGACGGAATTATGATGAAACCTACTCTGGAGGTGGATGGCAGGGTTATCATGAGAGACGGGGCTTTGAAATTGTAGTTTTTCATTAAAATAATTGACAATTATAGAGAATTGTGTTATACTCTATTTGACTATAGAGGGAGTAGTTTCTAATAAAGAATGTTCGATTCTAATGTAAGTTTTACCCAACTTTAAAATTTTAAAAAGACTCCGAAAACAGAAATTTCAGTCTAAAAAGGACTAAATGAAGAAATTATATCCTGTCATTTTCATCCTATTATTAGCCTGTTTAACTTGGGCTCAAGACCCAGGCAACCCTGATAGTATGTGGGTGGAAATTGATAACCCTACTGTCCCAGCCGAGGGCGGAGATGTTATTCTTAGGATTAAATTTTATACCGACAATTCTGGGGTTGGCAACGATATAACCGGCTTTGGAATCCCTATATATATTACCAATAGTAACCTCTCTGCTAGCCCAATATTAGATAACACAGTTGCTACCACTTTTTCCAACACCGCGGTCAGTGGTTTCACTTTTCTGACTGCTTCTGTGACTACTAACGATGGTGACTCCTCTATTTTCCCTTTACAATATCTTTTAGGCGCGATTGCTTTGGGAGCTGGTGTAACTTCTGGTAACTACACCTTCGCTAATGTTAAAATCCATATTTCCGATACTACCACTCTGTGTATAGATTCCCTGACCTATCAAGCACAATCTTTAAATTTCGTTACCTCCTCTACCGCCGAATACATTCCCAATTGGAATCAACTCTGTTCCCCCATAGGACTTCAGCAAAACCCTAATGAGCTAGATATCACTGCTTATTCACCAGTCAATTTAGTAGTGATTGATCCTAAGCAAGATAGCATAGGAATTGATTTTAACACTATTTTAGAGGGTTCCACTTATGACACCACTCAGGATGTTAATAGCGATGGGGAAAAAGATGATGTAGTCAAAATCCCTAAACCTTATGTGGGAGATTATCAGATTAAGGTAATTCCCCAAGACACCGGACATTTCAGTTTAGGTATCAGAATAGATGGGAATGACCAAGTACTTTTGGCTAGTAATGTGGTGATTGCTGATACGGATACTACTTTTGGTTATCAGGCAGAGGTTCTACCATCAGTCCGAGGGGATGTGAATAAAGATAACAAGAAAAATCTAACAGATATTATCTATTTGGTAAATTATGTTTTTAAAGGAGGTCCGGCACCGGATCCGGTAGACTTGGGTAATGTCAACTGCTCCAGTGGCGCCCCTAATCTAACGGATATCATCTATATGGTCAATTATGTCTTCAAAGGTGCTAAAGCGCCCTGTAGTTAAAACCTGTTATTTACAATTGCAATTAGATTTCTAAACCCCGGCTCAAAGTTGGGGTTTTTTAATTGAGAATATATTATATTGTTTAGCAAGGAGGAGTAATTTCCATGAGCCGAGATTCAAATAGTGAAAATGTCTTAAAATTATTTACTGAATCGGAAAAAGATTTAAACGGCAGAATTATAGAAGTGCGGCAATTGGGAGTTTTATTTCCCAATATGGCATCACATATGATGATTCTGTTTGGAGGAGAAATTCTAAAAATTGTAGATGAAGTTTCAGGTGCCTTAGCCAGTTTATTTGCCAGCCAGCAATCGGTTCATATTGGAGAAGAGGTCTTCTTCCGCAAAGCCATTATGATAGGAGAAACTACCCGCATAATATTTCGGGTAGTGCATACCACACCCAAAATTATAGTTGTCCATACTCAAATTTTCGGAGGGGAGTTTGACATCGAAAATTTTAATTTAAGATACGAAGCTGTCTCTTTGTGCGGAGTTTTAGGACCGGACGGAAAGCTGGCACCTGTTCCCCAGCTTTCACTGCCAGCGGGAAAAAGAAACACCCGCATAGCCGAGATTGCCCAAGCCGTGGTTAATTTTCAAAAAGAGACTATCAAAAAATTGGATGCCTGGAGAGAAGACCAGTAGTCGGTCTCACTAATATTTTCTTCTTCTTTCAACCACATAATTACTTCCCGGTAAAGATTTAGTGTACTTCTTCAGATCCGCCAGCATATGTGAAATCTCTCCTAAATGAGAGAAAGAACTTCCTGAGTTTTTCATCACCGCTATAGAGATGGTCATCAGCGGAAATTTTTGCTGCACTCCGTCCCGGTTCTGGGTCTGAATATATCCACGCATTAGGTCTTTTTCCTCATAGCGGGAGGGGACCATCTGGTCAAAAACCTTGATGATATTTTTACAGACCGTATCAATTTTATCAATGGGAATCAAAAAAATGAAATCGTCACCACCGATATGTCCCACAAAACTTTTGGGAGCTAAATCAGTCACCACATCTCGGATCATGTCGGCGGTGAGAGTAATCAATTTGTCACCGTAGAAGTAACCGTAATAATCGTTGTAGGCTTTAAAATCATCTAAATCCGCATAACCCAAGGCAAACTTTTCTTTTTTGGATATGCGGCGGTTGATTTCTATCTCAATCAAATGGGTGCCGGGTAATTTGGTAGAAGGATTTACCCCAATATGTTTTTGGCTTCTGGAAATTAAGTTTTTTAACTTGTAAGAGACTAAACCGGATTCTTCGGAACTGAATAAAAATTCATCCAGACTGGCTTTATAGCTTTCCTGTAAAAGTTTGACAGAGGGACGGGGATGAAAAAAAACCACCGGCGTCAAGGATAAAAGTAAATTTTTTCTGATTTTCTTTAAGGAATTTATCTCTTCTTTTAGATTGCTTCCGGAAGCAAAAACTATCAGGTCCAAATCCAACTTTTGGGGGTTTTCAAAGATTGCTGAAAGTGTCAGAAAATGATGAAATTCAATTTTCTCCGGAGCAAACCATTTAACCAGTTTTTCCTGCAGATTGACTTTATTTTGATACAGACCGCATTTTAACATAATTTAGCAATGATAGGTTTCCTTTTTAATATTAAAGTCGAATGATTAGCGGGAATCCTTAACTGGCTTTAGGTGGATAGTTTTCTAAGCTCAAAACTTTATTGGGCTTGCTCTCTGGGATGGGCCTCTTTATGTACCTGTTTTAAGTAACTGGTATCCAGGTGAGTGTAAATTTCAGTGGTAGAAATATCCGCATGTCCTAACATCTCCTGCACTGTTTTCAAATCTGCCCCTCCTTCTAATAGATGAGTGGCAAAACAGTGCCTCAATGTGTGTGGATAAACTTTCTTTTTTATTCCAGCTTTGTTCACGTAGAAGTGCAAAATCTTCCACACTCCCATGCGGGAAAGTTTCCGGCCCCTATGGTTCAGGAATAAAATGTTTTGAGAAAACTGCTTCGCCAAATGGGGTCTGGCTTTTATTAAATATCTTTTCAGCCAGTGGATAGCTTCCGAGCCGATGGGAACCACTCTTTCTTTTGAACCTTTACCAAATACTCTGATAAATCCATCTTTGAGAAATAAATCGTTGACCGAAAGCCCGATGGCTTCTGAAATTCTTAGTCCGCAAGCATACATCATTTCTAAGATAGCTTTATCTCTTAATCCCAAAAAAGTGGAAACGTCCGCCTGCTCTAAAATTTTGCTTACTTCCAAATAAGTTAAAACTATGGGCAGTTTTCTTCCGATTTTCGGCGACTCTAAGACCAGGGTCGGGTCCACCGAGGAGAATTCTTCTTTGGCCAAGAATTTATGAAATCCCCGGATAGCGGAAAGATTCCGGGAAATCGAATTGGCTTTAAGATTCTTTTCTTTCAGTTGCCAGAGAAGCTGGCTAATATGTTCCGGTTTTACTTGTTCTAACGAATCAACCTTGCGGGTTTGCAGAAACTTCAAGTAACGGTTTAAGTCAGTCTCATAACTGGATAAACTGTTGTTTGATAGACCTCTTTCAATTGACAGATGGCTAAGATACTTGGACAGATAATCCTGCATTGGCTTATAAAACTTTTATAACCATCATCGTCAGATCATCACTTCTCTTGCCACCGCTGAATTCATTTATTCGGTCGATGATTTTGGTTTGCAGGTCCCGGGCCGGCAAAGAACGATGGTTGCGGATTATCTCCTCTAATCTTTTGACTCCGAACTCTTCCCTTTTTTCATTCATGGCTTCCGTGGTACCGTCAGTGTAAAAAACTATAACCTCTCCCTTGTTTAACGGTATACTTCTCTCTTCATAGGTGGAATTAGGAAACATCCCCAAGGCAATTCCTCCCTCGGTCAGGTATTCTATGGTGCCGTTGGGTCTGTAAAGTATGGGCGGATTATGACCTCCATTGGAGAAAGTAAGAATCTTACTTTTGGTATCCAAGACACCGTAAACCGCGGTGACATAATTTTCTCTTTCCAAGCTCTCGAATAAGAGATAATTGACTTTGTTGAAAATGGTCCGGATGGTATAATTATTCCTGATTTCGGCTTTTAAGCTGGCCCGGAAAGCCGCCATAATCAAGCTGGCCGGAATCCCTTTCCCGGAGGAGTCGGCAATCGCAACACCCAGCTGGTTCTCTACGATGGGGATAAAATCATAGTAATCTCCGCCCACCCTTTCGGAAGATATGTTGATTCCGGAAATGTCGAAACCGGCAATGCTGGGGTCTTCCTTGGGTAAAAAAGTTTTTTGAATCTCCCGGGCAATTTTTAAATCTTCTTCTAATTTTCTTTTCTCCAGAGTTTCTTTGTGTAGACGAGCCCTTTCGATGGCTACTGCAGCCTGGCTGGCAAAAGCGGTCAAAAGCTCCAAATCTTCCTGGGCGTAAGCATTCAGCTGGTTGCTTTCCAGATTAAAAACCCCCAGCACTTTTCCGTCGGTTTTTATGGGAACGACCATTTCAGACCTAGTAGCCAGCCGGGCATTGATGTATCTCTCATCTTTTCTGACGTCCGGAACGATGACCGGCTCGCCGGTTTTGGCCACCCAGCCAATTAATCCCTGCCCTATTTTTAAATTCAGGTCCGCTTCCAAAGTGGGGTCATATCCTTCGATTTCAA
>Ga0154874_145_pt1 | contig 30114 bp, 25 predicted proteins | sample Rifle2008BG19ft_FD_105846 | JGI IMG/M metagenome (GOLD analysis project Ga0154874, IMG submission 105846) | candidate division Zixibacteria bacterium RBG_19FT_COMBO_42_43
GACCAGGCTTTAGAAATCGCTCCGGATTATTATCGGGCTTATTACAGCAAAGGGAACGTTTTTCAAAGACAGGGGAAATTTCCTTTAGCCATTGAACAGTATCAGAAAGCCTTAGGATTTGGAATGGAGCCCAATTTGTATTTGGATTCGGGGTGGGTGTATTTGGTGGAAAAAGAATATGACTCAGCCATTGAATGTTTTAGAAAGCTGATTGAGCTGGGTTTTTTTGATTTTTTGGCTTATTACTATTTGGGTTTGGCTTATCAGCTCAAAGGGGAAAAATGGATGGCGGCTGCTTCTTATGATTCGGCGGCTGTTTTGTGTGTCCGGAAAATTAATGAAGACTCCAACAATCCTTATCTGCATACCACTTTGGGTTTGGCTTATACGGCTTTGAGAAAGCCGGAAGAGGGGTTAAAGATGGCTGTGAAGGGTTTGAAAATTGAGCCAGAGAATGGGCAGATTTTGTATGATGTGGCAAGAGTTTATGCCTTGCAGGAAAAAAATAAGGAAGCTATTGAAACTTTAGCTAAAGCGATTAAAAAACCGCTTTCCCCTTCTTTTCAGGAAGCTTGCTTAGACCCACATTTTGAGAAGATAGTGAATTTGCCAGAGTTTTCTAAGATTCAAAACAAATAAAAAAATTATTTTTTCTAAAGTTCATGAGGTTTTTACTTTTTCAGCAGAACTACATTTCTCACAAGGACACAAAGCCCGCAGATAATCAAAAGCATAGATACCGGTGGAATGCCCGTCACTCCAATGAAAACGAATAGCATATTGCCCCACCGGTTGAGTAGATACCGGAAAGATATTCGGTTGAATTTTTTCCGGATTTAGTTTTTGCTTTCCGGTAGCTTCATCCACACAAACCGCACATTGACAAGCCAAACGAAGCTGTTGTCCAGAATAAACAGATTCATGCCCATCTTTCCAGAGAATTCTAACTTTCCCGATTTCAGGTTGAGTAATCTCTTTGGGTGCAGGACGACCACCGGTCGAACCACCCATATTTCTGATACTAACTTGAGCAGCTAAGTTTTGAGCCACTAACATAAATGCTTGAGCTGATGGAGAATCAGGGTCAGCAATCACAGTCGGCTCACCGGAATCAGAATTCTCCCGCACTCTGGTATCCAAAGGAATTGCCCCTAAAAAGGGAATTTCATGCCGGAGACTGTATTCTCTTACCCCTCCAGCCCCAAAAATTTCTTCTCTTTCACCGCAGTGCCGGCAGACAAACCCAGACATGTTTTCAATCAAACCTAAAATAGGAGTATTCAGTTTGTTAAACATTACGATAGCTTTTTCAGCCACCTGTAAAGCCACGTCTTGAGGAGTGGAGACAATGGCTGCACCGGTTAAGGGGATAATTTGACACAATGAAAGTTGCACATCACCTGTTCCAGGAGGCAAATCAACGATTAAATAATCCAATTCTCCCCATTCCACATTCCCTAAAAATTGCTCCACAGTTTTATGCAACATCGGTCCCCGCCAGACCACTGCCTCATTAGGATGAATAAAAAATCCCATCGACATGATTTTTACTCCATGCTCCTCTGCTGGAATGATTCTATTCCCTTCCAAAACTTGCGGTGGCTTTTGTACACCCATAATCAAAGGAATACTGGGACCGTAAACATCCACATCCAAAAGCCCAACCTTGGCTCCCATTTTCACCAAAACCAATGCCAAGTTAGCACTCACAGTTGACTTTCCCACACCCCCTTTGCCACTGGCAACCGGAATAATATTTTTCACCTGAGGTAAAAGATTAGTTTTCTGCTGTGAAAGAGTCGGTCTGACCTTAGCAGTCATTTCAACATTAACATTTTTTATTCCATCAACAGCCAGCACTGCCTGTTTAGCTTCTTCTTTTAATTTGTCTTTCACCGGACAAGCAGGAGTAGTTAGCTCTATTGTGAAGGAGACAGTTTCATTCTCAATTTTGAGATTTTTCACAAATCCTAATTCCACAATATTTTTTCCCAAATCCGGGTCGTGCACTTTTTTCAATGCCTCTAAAATTTGAGCTTCTGTGGTCATAATTTTTTTTCGTCTAGCTAACTTTCTTTAGTCAATTAGGTTATAAAAATGTTTCACGTGAAACATTTTGAAAAGTCATTGCACTTTAAGTGTTAGTTCTGAAACCTATAATAGTTATACTGTAGATAATGTTAATTATTTGCTTTTCAAAATCTCATTTACAACTAAATCCCCAATCTCAGTCGTCGAATATCCACTATCCGTCCCTAAAGATTTTATTTTTTTAGTCACCAAAAGAAGCTCAATAGTTTTCTCAATTTTAGTAGCCGATTTTTTCTCACCCAGAAAATCCAACATCATAGCACAGGCAGAAATAGCCGCCAACGGATTGGCTTTATTTAACCCCTTATATTTAGGAGCAGAGCCATGAATCGGTTCAAACATAGAGACTTTTCCCGGATGAATATTCCCAGAAGCGGCAATCCCCATTCCACCCTGTAGCATTGCTCCTAAATCCGTAATAATATCCCCAAAAATATTATTAGTCACCACCACATCAAAAGATTCCGGATTTTTAATCATCCACATACAGGCCGCATCCACGTAGTTATGGTCTTTTTCAATGTCGGGATATTCCTTTCCCACTTCTTCAAAAGTTCTAGTCCAAATATCCATAGCTCTAATAGCATTGGCTTTGTCCACCAAAGTAACTTTTTTTCTTTTTTGTGTTTTTGCCAGTTCAAAGGCGTATCTGATGGCTCTTTCGGTCCCTTTGCGAGTAAAAATCATCTCTTGAATAGCCACTTCATCTGCAGTCCCTTTTTTAAAAATCCCTCCTAAACCGGTATATAAATCTTCGGTATTCTCTCTGACTACGACAAAATCAATATCTGGTGGTTTTTTATCTTTGAGAGGGCATAAATGTTCCGCATGAAGTTTAATCGGTCTTAAGTTGATATACAAATCGAGCTTGAATCTGATGCCAGCAATAATGGCCCTTTCAACTAATCCTGGTTCTACTCGGGGGTCACCGATGGCTCCTAAGTAAATAGCGTCAAATTTTTTCAGCTCTTCGAAAAAAGATTCTGGGGGAAGTTCTTTTTTGGTCAGATAATATTCAGAATTGTAAGGGTATTCGGTCAACTCATATTTAAATCCATCCAGCTGGGAAACTGCTTTTAGAACTTTTAAACCCTCATTGACAACCTCCGGACCAATGCCGTCTCCTTTGACAACTGCAATTCTATACATGACATTTTAGTCTAATATTTAAGAGGATAATTGTCAATAAAAAGTAGCGGTGCGATTTATCGCACAGATTATGGAAGGTCGGATAAATCCGAACGCTACAGTTCAACCTCCCCTAACAGGGGAGGAGTTATTTACCCTCTCCTTTAAGGGGAGGGCAAGGGAGGGGTTAGTAAAAATTCACAACAGATTTAACAGATTAAACAGATAAAAATTGGATAAAATAAAAATGTCGGGAGTAGCTCCCGACACAACCAAGAAATTGATTATAATACAAAAATCTCAAGTTTTATTCTTCATTCTTTCTAAGACGTAACCTTTCAATCCACCTTTTTGGATAATCATCCGCATAAATTCCGGGAAAGGAGTAGAGGAATATTTTTGATTTTTGGTGAGGTTGGCGATTACTCCAGTAGCTATATCAACTTCTAAAATATCACCAGTTTCTGCTTTTTGGTAACATTCATCAGATTCAAAGATGGGAAAGCCGAGATTAATCGCGTTGCGATAAAAAATTCGGGCAAAAGAAGGTGCTATTACACAAGATACTTTAGCGGCTTTGATAGCTAAGGGAGCAATTTCACGCGATGAGCCACAGCCAAAATTTTTACCAGCCACAATTATATCTCCCGGAGATGCCTTTTTGACAAAATCCGGGTCTAAATCTTCCAAACAGTGCTTGGCTAAATCTTCTTCTAAATACAGGTGACACCAGCGACCTGGTAAAATCACATCCGTATTTATATTCTCACCATATTTCCAAACTTTACCTTTGAGTAGCATAAAATTCCTTTCTATTTATTTCTTTCGCGTAGGGGTGGAGCTTGTCTCCACCCAGAAAAAATGGGCGAAGGTAAACTTCGCCCCTACGCGTGAATTTTTTTCTACAACTCCTCCGGACTGGCAATCCTTCCCAAAATCGCCGAAGCGGCTGCCACGGCCGGATTTGCCAAATAAACCTCCGAACTTGGATGTCCCATTCGACCCACAAAATTTCTATTAGTCGTAGAGACACATCTTTCTTTTTCCGCCAAAACCCCCATATGCCCGCCAATACAGGGTCCACAAGTAGAGGTAGAAAACACACAGCCGGATTCAATAAAAATCTCTGCCAAACCCTCTTGAATCGCTTGCTTTTGAATTAAAGTCGAACCGGGTATGACAATCACTCTCACTTTCGGATGAACCTTACGCCCTTTAAAAATAGCCGCTGCCCTTCGCATATCCTCAATCCAGCCATTGGTGCAAGTTCCGATAATTACTGCATCAATAGGCAGTTTTTCTACGTCAGAGAGGGGTTTCACATTCCCCGGTGAAAAAGGACAAGCCACCTGCGGTTCAATAACAGACATATCATATTCTTTTTCAATTTCATATTTGGCATCAAAATCTGATTCATAGATTTTAAATTCCGGTTTTTCCAGTTTGTACCTTTCGGTGTTTCTGACATATTGCAAAGTTTCATCATCCACCGAGAAAATTCCGTTTTTAGCACCAGCTTCGGTGGACATATTGGACATAGTAAAGCGGTCAGCCATATTTAATTGAGAAACTCCCGACCCAGTGAACTCCATAGCCATATAAGTAGCCCCATCCACACTTATCTCTTTGATAATATGCAGGATAATATCCTTCCCAGAAACCCAGTTTTTTAATTTTCCTTTTAAAATAATTTTCATACTGGAAGGAACTTTCAGCCAGATTTCACCCACGGCCCAGGCATAGGCAATATCTGATGAACCGACCCCTGCGGCAAAACAGCCCATAGCACCGCAAGTGGTAGAATGAGAATCTCCTCCGATTAAAACCTCACCGGGTAAAATCATACCACGCTCTGCCATAACAGCGTGTTCAATTCCAGCCCGACCCTGCTCTATGTAAAATTTGATATTATGTTTCCAGGCGAATTCCCGAACTTTTTTGGCAATGTTGGCAGAGGTGATATCTTTATTTGGAGTAAAGTGGTCCGGAATCAATGCCACTTTGTTAGAATCAAAAATTTTTGACATCCCCCAGTCGTCAAACTCTTTGATAGCCAGTTGAGCCGATAGCTCATTGGCCATAGCTAAATCCACTTTGGCGTTGATAATCTCACCGGGGGTAACTTTAGACTTGCCGCAGTGGCTGGCTAAAATTTTTTCTGTAATAGTCATTCCCATATGATTTTCTTGATAAAGGATAGCTTACCTAAAAGTTAATTAACTTTTAGAGTTAACTAACTGCATAATCTCTTCGTCAGTTAATATACGATTAGTAGATTTGGCCAGATTAAAGATTTTATCCACCAAACTTTTTTCCGGATTGATATTCCTCTTTTTGAGCCAGTAGATCACATTAGAGACGCCGGACATAAACCCAATTTCAATTTTTTGGGACAAGCCGAACATCCCAGCTGGAACCCCGGAGTAAACTAAGTCTGTTAATTCTTTTTCCCCTTTCTCTTCGGCTTTGATAATAGCGGCGGCATGGATACCGCTGACGGTTCTGAAAGCATCTTTGCCGACCACCGGGTAGTTGTTAGCAATTGGCACACCCACAGCTTTAGAAACCACGCTACAATACTCAGCCAATTTCGACAAATCGTTTTTAATCCAGCCCAAAAGTCTAAAATTTACCAAGAGCAAATCCATGGGAGTATTACCACATCTTTCTCCAATTCCCAAGGCCGTGCCATGGACCCTGGTTGCCCCAGCTTCAATAGCCGCAATCGAATTAGCCAGACATAGTCCCCTATCCCGATGCCCGTGCCAATCTATTTTGACATTCTTTTTAGTCTTATCCACTACTTTTTTCACAAAGCGAATTAAATTGTAAACTCCAGTGGGTGTTATATGCCCCACTGTATCGCAGACACAGATTCTCTTAGCACCACATTCAATGGCTAAAGTATAAAGTTTTTGAACAATCTTAGGGTCCGCCCGAGTGGTGTCTTCGGTGACATACATAACCGGCAGCCTGTTTTTGACTGCAAAGCTGACCGATTCTTCAGTAAATTTTAAAAGCTTGTCTAAATTCCAATCTTCGGCATACTGTCTGATAGGCGAAGAACCTACGAAGATATCAGCTTCTATCGGATGACCTAATTTGTCACACACCTCCAAAAGAGATTGAATATCTTTAACCATGGTCCGGACCGCCCCGCTGGGTTTGATTTTCATTTTGTTATTGTAAATTTCTTTAGCTAGGGTCAAAATGTCTTGTCGGGCTCGTTCACCTGAAGCCGGTAGACCAATATCCACTTTATCAATTCCCAAATCTTCCATCAAATGTAAAATTTTAATCTTAGCTTCAATCGGTGGGTCCATCACCGAAGGGGATTGCAGACCATCTCTTAGGGTCTCATCGTCAAATTCAATCTTTTTGGGCTTAGATTTTTTGGAAGCGTGGGTATTCCAATCGTAGATTAATTTTTTAATTACTAACTTAGTCATAAAATCCTCTCTTCTGCTAGTTCAATATAAGCTTTGCAACTATATGAGTCAAACTCATTTTAATCTTTAAGCAAACTCCGAGCAATGGTTAATCTCTGCATTTCCGAAGTCCCTTCAAAAATTTCGGTCACTCGGGCATCTCGATAATATCTGGCAACATTGTAATTTTCCAAATAACCGTATCCACCCAAAATTTGAACGGCTTTGTAACAAACTTTAGTAGCCATTTCAGTAGCAAAAAGCTTGGCTTGAGCTGATTCTTTTATATGAGGCAGATGGTTATCTTTTAACCAGGCCGCATAATAAGTTAACTGTCGAGCGGTTTCGATTTGAGTCGCCATGTCTGATAGCATAAACTGAATGGCTTGAAATTCACAAATCGGCTTTTCAAACTGGATTCTTTTTTGTGCATATGCGAAAGCTTCTTCAAAAGCAGCTTGAGCGATTCCTACAGCCATAGCTCCGATTGAAATTCTCCCTCCATTTAAAGTATCCATAGCAATTTTAAACCCTTCATTTAATTTTCCTAAAATGGCAGACTCCGGAACTTTGACATCCTGAAAAATCAGCTCGCAAGTAGGAGAGCCCTTAAATCCCATCTTTTTCTCAATAGTCCCAACTTGAAAACCAGGCGTATTTTTTTCAACCAAAAAAGTAGTAATACCATGAGCTTTTTTTCCCTTTTCTGTAACCGCATAAACCAAGACAAAATCAGCCACACTGCCGTTGGTGACGAAGATTTTATTCCCGCTGATGATATAATCTGTACCGACTTTGATAGCCGTAGTCTGAATTGAAGTGGCATCCGAACCGGCATCCGGCTCTGATAAAGCGAAAGCACAATATTTTTCAGCAGTGCAAATTTTGGGCAGATATCTTTGCTTTTGTTCTTCGGTACCGTAATTTATAAGTGGAAAAGCAAACAGAGAATTATGCAAAGCCATCACCGAGGCATGAGAGGCATCCGCTTTGGCAATCTCTTCTAAAACCACCATATAACTTAGATAACCCTGGCCTTGTCCTCCATACTCTTGGGGAATAATCATCCCCAGAAAACCTAACTCCCCCATTTCTTTTATAACTTCATCCGAATACATCCCCTTTTTTTCAATCTCAGCCGCGATTGGCTTTATTTTTTCTTGGGCAAAACTGTGAGCTTTTTCTTTTAGGGCCAGCAATTCCGGAGTCAACTCAAATAACATAATAGGAATAATATAATCGCCAACTCTGCCAACAGAAAGTCCAAACCGGCAGCGAGTTAGGTTGGGCTGTTTGAGATTAAGAATTTATTGACCTTTAAAATTTGGTTTTCTTTTTTCTAAAAAAGCCGAAGTACCCTCCAATTTATCTTGAGAAGTGCAGATCACTCCGAATTGAGTAGCTTCATAATCACAGCCGGTTTTCAGATCCACATCCAAACTTAAATTTATACATTTTTTGGCAATCTTTATGGCCAAGGGCCCTCGAGAGGCAATTTTAGCGGCTAAATTTTTACAGGTCGATAAAAGTTCCGCTAAGGGGACCACTTTCTCCACCAAACCGATTCTCAAACATTCTTGAGCATCAATCAAGTCACCGGTAAAAATTAACTCTTTGGCTTTTCCTAAACCAACTAAACGAGGCAGTCTTTGAGTTCCTCCATAGCCGGGGAAAATTCCCAAGGATACTTCCGGCAGACCGAATTTGGCATTTTCAGAAGCAATTCTGATGTCACAAGCCAAAGCCAGCTCACAACCACCGCCCAGAGCATATCCATTGATGGCACCGATGACTACTTTGTCTATACCTTCCATAAGAAACATCAATTCTTCCCCTTTAACTGATTTTTTTACTCCCCCAAAAGCATCTGCCACTTTCAATTCATTGATATCAGCCCCGGAAACAAAAGCTTTTTCGCCGGCACCGGTTAAAATTATCACCAAAATTTGAGCATCTTTCTGCAGTTCGGAAAAGCAGTGAATTAACTCAGTGATGGTTTCATCATTCAGAGCATTCAATACCTGAGGACGGGAAATAGTGACAGTGGCTATGGTTTCTTGTTTATCCAGTAAGATATTTTTGTAAGCCATATTTTCTCCTTATTGGTAAGTGTAAAATCCTCGACCAACTTTTCTGCCGTTATAACCGGCTAAGACCATGGTTTTCAAAAGTGGAGGAGCGGCATAACGGGTATCTTTGAATTCCTGATACATCGCTTCTGCTATAAAGTAAGTGGTATCCAAACCCACAAAATCTAGAAGTGTAATCGGACCCATGGGATGCCCGCAACCCATAGTCATCCCGGTATCGATATCCTCTTTTGTGGCAACTCCTGATTCTACAGCTCTGACTGCATCTAAGAGATAAGGTATCAATAGTAAATTCACGATAAATCCCGGAGTATCTTTGGCAATTATCGCTGTTTTACCTAATGAAAGAGCGAATTTCTTAGCGGTTTCAAAAACTTCTTCGGAAATGGTAATTGGTTTGACTAACTCCACTAACTTCATTACTGGTACCGGATTGAAAAAGTGCATCCCCAAGATTTTAGAAATCCTTTTGGTGACTGAACCCATTTCTACTATTGAGAGTGAGGAGGTATTGGAAGCGAAAATTGTATGAGGAGGACAAAGCCCATCCAAAGTTTTGAAAACTTTTTTCTTTTCCTCCATATTTTCAACGGCCGCTTCAATCACTAAATCCACCTCTTTTAAGTCTTCTAATTTAGTGGTAAAGGATAAATTATCCAAGGCCTGTTTTTTCTGCTCAGCTGTAGCTTTCCCTTTTTCAATGGCCTTGTCTAAAGATTTAAGAATCCGGCTTTCTCCTTTTTTCAAGGCCTCCTCCGATATTTCTCTCACTATGGTTTTATATCCAGTTTTAGCGCAAACTTCAGCTACTCCGGAGCCCATCAGGCCACAGCCTACTATACCAACTTTTTTAATTTCCATTTATTCCTCCTTATTTTCTTAAAATTATTCTGGCATCAACTGCCTTGGTATTTTCTTTGGTATCTGAAACAATAAAAGGATTGATATCAATTTGGTCAATTACTGGAAAATCAGTCACCAATTGTGATAATTTCAATAAACAGGTTTGCAGTTCTTGGATATCTACCGGTTTAGAACCTCTGAAACCGGTTAAAAGTGGATATGCTTTTAAAGCTTTTATCATTTCTTCTGCATCTTGGTCCGTCAAAGGATGAACTTTAAAAGAAACATCTTTTAAAATCTCCACATTTATTCCGCCTAAGCCGAACATGATTAAAGGTCCGAAGATTGGGTCAGTGGACATTCCTAAAACTGTTTCCACACCTTCTTTAATCATCTTTTGCACTACAACTCCACAGAAAGGAAGATTCTTTTTTTCGATTTTCTTTTTCAAATTTAAAAATCCTTTTTGTGCTTCTTTTTCATCTCTTAAATCTAGCAGGACCCCGCCCAATTCGGTTTTATGCAAAATCTCCGGATTGTGAATTTTCAAAACCACCGGATAACCTATCCTTTGAGCCACGGACACAGCTTCTTCTGGGGTTTTAGCAATTTCGTAAGGAGCTGTTGGAATACTGTAAGCTTCAAAAACATCCAAAGCTTGTTCTCCAGTAATTTGGATTTTATCCTTTTGTAATGTATCGTTGATAATTTTTTGCACCTTCTCTTTATCACCAGTAAAAGAAATTATTTTCCCTTCTGGTTTTTCAATCCAGCTGCGGTATTTGACCATAGCAGAGAGAGTTTTAGCGATTGACTCCGGAAAAATGTAAGTGGGAATATTATTTTCCATTAAAAGCTTCACTCCTTCAGAACGTGGTGCCACTCCCATAAAACAGGAAAGCATCGGTTTGGAATATTTTTTTTTGATTTCGATTATAGCTTTAGCTGTGGCTAACTCGTCTGAGATTATGGGCTGGACAAAAATCACCACTACGCTATCCACATTTTCATCCTGAAAAATTTTGTCTAAAGCCAGAGAATATTCTTGAGGTGTAGCAGAGGCAATTAAATCGACTGGATTATCAATGGCAGCTTCTTCTCTTAAATTCTTTCTCAAAAATTTTTTAGTTTCATCTGAAAGTTGAGTTATTTCCAGATCTAAATTAGAGGCCGCATCCGTAAATAAAATCCCTGGGCCCCCGGCATTGGTAACTACTGCAACTCTGTTTCCTTTAGGCACTGGTTGCATGGAAAAACCCATTGATAAATCAAAAAGTTCCTCCATGGAGGAGACTCTTAAAGCTCCAGCTTGCTCCATCAAAGCATCTACTCCGATATCTAAGCCAGCCAGAACTCCGGTATGGGACTTGGCCGCCTTAGCGCCAGCTACGGTTCTGCCGGATTTGACTGCTATGATTGGTTTTTTCTTAGTAATCTCTCGGGCAATCTTATTAAACTTACGGGGGTTACCAAAATTTTCTAAATAAAGCAAAATTATTTCGGTATTTTTATCTTCTCGCCAATATTCCAATAAATCATTTCCGGAGACATTGGTTTTATTCCCCACACTGGCAAACATGGAAAAACCAATTTTCAATTGTTCTGCATAATACAAAATCGCCTCACCTAAGGCACCGGACTGTGACATAAACCCAATTTTTCCGGGCAGAGGTTGGGTCTTACCAAAAGTGGCATTCATTCGAACTTCAGAGTCAGTATTGATTACCCCAAAACAATTGGGACCCACCATCCGCATTCCATACTGCACTAATTTCTCTCCCAATTTTTTTTCTAGCTCCACCCCTTTGGGCCCGGTCTCTTTGAAACCAGCAGTGACAATTACCATCCCTTTGATACCTTTTTCTCCGCACTGGTCAACCACATTTAAAACCAATTCTTTGGGTACGACTAAGATGGCGCAATCCACCTCATCTGGAATATCCAAAACCGATGGGTAGCATTTCATACTGTGCAGAACCGAAACTTTGGGATTGACCGGAAAGATTTTGCCATTGAATTCATATTCAATCAGATTATGCAAAAGCTGCCAGCCAATCGAGCCTTTTTGAGTTGAGGCACCAATAACGGCGATGGATTTAGGTTTGAAGATGGAATCTAGGGAGTGAGCCATGAAATTTTATCAGGATAAATCAAATGTAGGAATTCAATTAGCTTTTTTGAGACTATAAAAAACCTTCTTTAAATATTTTTCTTGATTCTATTTTTTGCTAAATCACTCTCTTTCAAAAACCGCCGCAATCCCCTGCCCGCCGCCGATACAAAGCGAAGCCACGCCATATTTAGCGTTTCTTCTTCGCATTTCATACAACAAGGTTAGAGACAAACGGGCACCGGAAGCTGCCAAAGGATGACCCAAAGCAATTGCTCCACCGTTGACATTGACTTTATTTCTATCCAAACCTAATTCTTTTTCAACAGCTAAATATTGAGCCGCAAAAGCTTCGTTGATTTCAAACAAATCTATCTGTTCTAATTTCAAACCCACTTTCTGCAATACATTCTTAATGGCGTAAACCGGACCAATCCCCATAATGGCTGGCTCAACCCCGGTATAATCCCAAGCCAAGATTTTTCCCAGATATTTCAGCCCCAATTTTTGGGCTTTTTCTTTTGTGGTTAAAACCACTGCCGAGGCACCATCACAGATTCCTGAAGCATTTCCGGCTGTCACAAAACCATCTTTTCTAAAATAAGGTCTTAATTTTGCCAAACCTTCCAAAGTGGTCTCCCGCATATGCTCATCTTTATCAACTAAGTAAGACTCTCCCTTCTTTTTCAATTCCACTGGAGCAATTTCTTCTTTCAGCCAGCTTTTTTCCCAAGCCAAAGCTGCCTGCCTTTGGCTTCTATAGGCAAATTCATCCTGCTCTTGGCGAGGGATTTTAAATTTTTCAGCTAAATTTTCAGCTGTCAGAGCCATACTAAATCCACAATAAGGATCAGTTAAAGAAGACCACAAAGTATCTTCTAATTGTCCCTTACCCAAGTCAAATCCCCAGCGGGCACCACGAATCACATGCGGAGATTGGCTCATATTTTCACCCCCACCAGCCAAGACAAACTCGGCTTCATCCAAAAGCAAAAGTTGAGATGCGGAGACAATCGCTTGTAGACCTGAACCGCACAATCTATTTATAGTCATAGCCGGAGTGGAGATAGGCAGACCAGATTTTAAACCTACATGGCGAGCCATATAAATGGCATCAGCGGAAGTTTGCAGGGCATTGCCAAAAACCACATGGTTAATTTGATCTGGCTTAACTTGAGAACGTTTGATAGCTTCCTTTGAGGCAACTACACCTAAATCGATAGCGGTGACATCTTTTAGCGAACTGCAAAACTCACCAAAAGGAGTTCTAGCACCATCTAAGATCACAATCTCTTTCATTTTACCTCCTAAAAATCACAAAAACAATATATCTTTTTATAAATCTACTTGTCAATCAAATTACAGCCTAAAATTTTTAGTTGAGAATCTATTTCAGTAAAAAACTTTTCTGAACTTAACTTCAAAACGGAGTGTACATCAACCCCAAAACTACACCATAAATCAGACGTAAAATTAAGCTGGTCAATAAATCTTTAGGTTTATTAGGAATGGCTTTAAAAACTTTTCCTCCAGCTATAGAACCAATGGTTCCTAAAATAAAAATAGCTATGGTCAAAACCACTCCGAAAATCACTCCTTTCAGATAATCTGCACCGGGTATGATATCGTACAAAAAGCCGGCATAAATTAAAGCAAATATCACCGCATCAATTTCATGAACTAAAAAACCTAAGGTCCAGCGGCCCGGCTTATCCTGACCCAGAAAAACCGTACCACCCAGAGTTACATCGTAGCGGGGTAAACCGAAGACCCCTTCCATCCAGTATCCCACAAAAGCCATCACATAACCTGCTATAAGCCCGGGAATCAAAACCGACCAAAAACTTATCTCTCCCATCACCATTTTACCTCCTTTTTTTTAAATATACTTTTCCGGCAACTTTAGTCAAGTTTTTGTTGACACCTAAATTTAATAAACGTTAATTAGAAAAATTTTTGAGAAATAAATGCCAATTATAAGTTTAATAATTGCGGTTCTGGAAGTCTTTATTTATAGTATAATTTTTTATTCTGTATTGGCTCATCTTTTAGGAAAAAAATTAAATACCAAATTGTTGGGCTGGACCATAATCATTCAGCTCTCAGCTATTATTTATATGCTCACCCGCCTCAAGCCGGCACAAATTTTAGCCAGAACGCAATCCACTTTAGAGCTTCTGGTAGTCGGGCATGCCCTTTTATCCATCTTGGTATTTTTCTGGCTGGTTATATCATTTTTCAAAGCCAGGAATTTTGCGCTTGTGGGTAAAAACTATCTGCAGGAAAATAAGAAATCGACTTATCTTTTTTTGGCTTTTCTAAGCTTATCTCTATTAAGCGGTGAGCTGATATTCTTTCTGGTGTACTAAGCAAAAAACACCCACTAAGGGGTGTTTTTCAGAAGCTTTGGTGATACAATCAGGTTAAGAGGACAATCTCCTACTTTTTGGGCTTCTTGGGCATCTTCTTGCCCGGGTTGTGAGCTGCACAGGTCTTGCACATTTTAAATCGCCTCCTTTTGGCTATTAGTATATATTCTACTTATTTTTTCGTCAAGTCCCATCTCAAAATTTAAGAATATTTATATCCCGGCCCCCAAGCTGAAAATCCACCTGAACTTAACCTGATTTTCGCTCCCCTTGGGGTTATCCACCCACAGGGGGAAATCAAAGCGAATCTGGTTTTCCAATAAAAGTTGGTTTAAATAAGGAATGGTATATGATAGCCCTACCCCTAAATCAGAGGCAAAATCGTTAAATTGAGGGGCTCTTTTGGTATCCCAGACATTTCCAAAATCAAAGAATACCTCCGGCTTAATTGAGTTCAACTCTTTGGAAACATAAGGTATATTGTGAGGTAGCAAGCTCAATGGATTGGGAAACCCCCATTTCAGATTCAGGGCCAATAACTTATTTCCGGACACGTTTTGATTTAGATAACCTCTGACATTCCCACCCCCGGGTAAATAGAGATGGGCATTTTTTTTCCAGTCATGGGGCAAAGTTCCTTTACTACGGTACCAGGGATTATCAAATTCTTCCAGGGGAGAAGCACCGGCTAAATAAAATTTGTCTTGGACAGGAACCGAGCCGGAAGAATATCCACCTGCTATTCGCGCCGAAAATGTGTGACCGGGAATCCCCCACCAGCTTCCTTTTAATTCTGCATAAGATTTGCTGTAGGCAAAATCTGACCCCAGGGTGCTGGAATTTAAAGAAATTTTGGCATCAGTGGAGAAAAGACGATACGGTTTTCGATAAGTAAAGAAAAAGTTAACCAGGTTTATTTTTCCGCTGGACCAGTCCGAACCAACCGGCAGATAATTTCCGTCTTTCAAAAGAACCTGCTTGAATTTCGCTCCGAAAGTTGTACCTCTTCTGGTTTGTGGCTGAAATCCTTTCATTAAATCTCTCCACAGACTGGCCTCCCAGCCGGCTCTGCCGTCCAGATAATAAGATTTCAGTTGAAAATTGGTTCCGGTCCCTAACCAGAGAGCCGGTTCATGAAAAGCGGCCTCGTAATTGAATTTTCCGCTGTTGAGTCCTTCCCACAGGGCCAAATCCAGGTTATGCTCATATTTGAGATAAGTCCCCTTGAGACGGAAACCGGTCTTCAGGCCATCCAGATCGTTGTACCAGAAAGAGGGTCGGAATAAAAATTGATACGCCTCCGTCGGATTGGGATTATATTTTCCGAAATAATCGTAATCTATTTTCATCTTGGGCAATGGCCAGGAATTATCCAGCCGGTTAATATCCATCAATCTCTGGTCTGGGTTGATTTCGGCTGAGACCACCTTGGCCGGCAGATTCAGCGAGAGCTTGTGCTCCTTTTCATCATTCATCCAGGCCTCTACCGGAATTTTTTCCGTCCGGGTCTCACCGGATTTTAATTTTAAAGCAATATCCACAGGCATTATGGCCGGACCTTTTCTTTCCAGCAAAATTTCGGTTTGGACAAAATTACCCTTCTTGTCAGCGGTAGATTTATTTTTTATTTTTTTGATTCCATAATCGCAGGTGTAAGTCCGGTCCCACCATTGCTTGAAAAACCACTCCAGTTTTTGACCGGAAACATCTTCCATCACTTTCTGAAAATCTTCTTTGTAAGGATGTTTGTAATGCCATCTGTGATAATATTCTCTCATTCCGTAGTCGAAAACCGAGTCACCCAGAGCATATTGCAGCATAAACAGAACCGAAGCGGTTTTGGCGTAACTGCCTATCCGCATGGCTCCCGGATTTAAAAATTTATCCGCCGGAGTGTCAGTGGCTTCGTCCAGACCCCTTTTGGCATAAACTATATAGCTGCGGGCTGAACGGGCCCGGTCATCATCATTGGAGTAAAAGGTTTTCTGGTGCCACTTTTTCCAGGTATATTCGTTATCGTAGCGGCCGTAGTAAGCTTCCTGAGCCAAAATGGTGGCGAAAGTGGTGAACCCTTCATCCATAAAGGGCTGTTTGGTTTCATTGGAGCCGATCAAGCCGTAAAACCAATTATGACCGATTTCATGGGCTATGACACCGAATAAACTGTGATTGTAATCGGATCCGATTTTTTTGTTGATGAAAGTTAAGTTGAAATATTCCATCCCGCCGCCGACATTACCCGCCACGGTGGTGTAATGTGAATAAGGATAGCGGCCGAAGGTTTTGCTGAAAAATTCTATGGAAAATTTAGAGAATAGAGCCGCATTTTTCTCCCAGTATTTTTTGGACTCTTTGGTGTACAGGACATTTATGGTTACATCTTCCCATTGAGCCCGGTCCCAGATAAAATTGGGGTCGGCCGATAAGGCAAAGTCATGCACGTTTTCTGCGTACATCTTCCAGGTTACAGTTTCCGGCTCTTTTTCTTTCTTGATGGTGTCGGAGACCGAAGGTGAGTCATCTTCTTTTAGATATTCGCCATGATTTTTTTCCGGGGTAACCACGATTTGTTTTTGCAGAGTATCTTTTTTCTCTTGGTATTTTTTCAGGATATCGATAAGAACTGTATCTTCAGAAGCTTGGGGTAAATCCGGGTAAATCTCCTTTTCATTTAAAAGAACGCCGGTGTGTCCCACGATATATTCTTTGGGAAAGGTAAAGTCGACTTTGAAACTGCCAAAATCTCCGTAAAACTCTCCGAAAGATAAATACTGGTCATTATGCCAGCCTTTATGGTCATAGACCGCTATTTTGGGATACCACTGACCGATATCGTAATGTTTCCCCCGGTGACCCATTCTGCCTCCGTCCACCGGGACCTGGTCGGTAAATTCAAAATAAAATTCCATTTTATTTTGAGGGGTGAGCGGTTTGAGCAAATTCAGCTCTAAAATGGTGTTATTGATGACAAAGTCGGTGACATCTTGTCCATCCACTTTTAGAACTTTTATCTCCTGTTTGCCCCATTCATTTTCCGGCAGGCCAGCTAAGTCATAATCTGCCATCCGGCGGGAGGCTATATCCATATAACTGCCGGGCTGAAAAGCATTCAGATACAGGTGGAAGTATACTTTTCTTAAAGTATCCGGAGAATTGTTGGTGTAAATTAAAGTTTGTTTGGCTTCAATTTTATGCTCTTTGGGGAAAAGTTGGGCGGAAATGGTATACTCTACCTGCTGTTGCCAGGAAAAGGAATTGGCAAATAGAAATATTAGAAAAAGAAAAGTGGCTCCTTTGATTTTAAACATACCTCCTCCTAAAAATATAGATTCACTGGTTCGAAATGGGTTTCAATCTGGCTAAATTAAGCTCAAAAATTCGTCGAAGTCAAGTCATTTCAAGTTGACTTTTTACTGGAGAATTTATATTATATATCCAAATTTTAACCCAAAAGGAGTCAGTTATGGCAGGAATCAACAAGGCAATTTTAATCGGAAATCTGGGTAAAGACCCGGAGTTGCGTTACACCCCCAACAGCCAGGCGGTGGCCACATTCAGCTTAGCCACCACTGAAAAATGGAAAGATAAGGAAGGAAAGTTTCAGGAGAAAACCGAATGGCACAATATCGTGGCTTGGGGGAAACAGGCCGAGATTTGCAAAGAGTATCTCAAAAAAGGTTCCCCGGTTTACGTAGAGGGGAGAATTCAGCACCGCTCTTATGATGACAAAGAAGGTAACAAGAAATATATCACCGAAATCGTAGCCCGTTCAGTTCAGATGTTGGGCCGCAAAGGGGAAGCCAAAGAAGAGCCGGTGTCCCAGGATTTGGAATCTTCGGCAGCCGAAGAAGAGGATCTGCCCTTTTAAAATAAAGGTATCCTCGTATACTCTTTAAATGTCCCAAAAAATATTTTGGATTTTTTGTATTGCGGTAATTCTGTTTTTATCTTTTATAATTTATTTTGAGACCTTATCCCCTACCGTAAGCTTCATTGATTCCGGTGAGCTGGCGGTTGTCGCCCAGACCTTAAGCATAGCTCACCCTACCGGATATCCGTTATACACACTTTTAGGACGAATATTTACCTTTTTGCCGGTCAAAGACACCATCTTCCGAGTCAATTTGATGTCATTGCTTTATGTGGTCTTCACCAATTTATTGTTGTTTTTGATTTTTGGCTTACTGGCTGAAGAATTTATCAGGAGTACAGCCAAAAAAATTGTTTATTTTGCCATAAAATTTTTTATTCCTCTGATGGCTACTTTAATCTTTGCTTTCACTCCCGTTTTGTGGTTTCAAGCCACTACCAACGAGGTTTACGCCTTGCATATTTTTTTGATGACTCTGCTTTTGTATCTGACTTTGAAGTGGTGGAAAAATCCGGCTGGAAATGAAAGACTCTTTTATTTGATAATCTTTCTGTATGGATTGAGTTTTGGCAATCATATGTCTTCTGTCCTTCTTGCCTTACCTTTGTTAGTGATTTTTTTAATTCAGTATAAGACCAGACTATTTGTCCCCCCCAGAATCATTGCGGTATTATTTTTATTTATTCTGGGCTTTTCGGTCTATCTTTATTTGCCTATTCGCTCCGCTCAAAGTCCGCTCTTAGACTGGGGGAATCCTGAAACTTGGGCAAATTTTAAAAAACATATCTCAGCCCGGCAGTATCAGATCTGGATTTTTTCGGAAACCTCTGTTCAGCTCTCCCAGAGATTTATCAATTATTTGAATTTATTCTACCAGCAATTTTCCTGGTATCTAATCCCTATCGGAGTTTCAGGTCTGATTTATATGCTGCGAAAATCCATGTCGTTGACACTTTTTGGGGCTCTATATTTTTTATTTGACATCCTTTTTGGCATAAATTACGGTATCACCGATATTGAGCCATACTTTTTACCTTCATTTTTGATTTTTGCTATCTGGATAGGTATGGGTTTGATCGGTATTTTATATTTTATAATCAAAACTGCAGAAAGAAACAATCCTGCCAGTGTGGAATCGATAACTATTATTTTCCCCTTAATCTTTTTAATTTTTCCCAGTTTCAATTTAGTCAAAAATTATACTCCGCAGGATCGCAGCCAAAATTATTTTGCCTACGATTATTGTCAAAATATTTTGAGATCGGTAGAGAAAAATGCTGTTATTTTAGGTGATGTGTGGGATTTTTATTCCCCCTGGCTTTATATCAGATATATTGAAAACTCCCGGCCGGATGTGGTCTTTTTAGACAAAGAGCTTTTCAGAAGAAACTGGTATTTTGATTACATAAAAAGAGAATATCCGGAGATTTATAAAAATTCAGAGTCCGAAATTAACTCCTTTTTAGAACAGCTCCAGCTGTTTGAGACCGGAAAACCCTATGACCCGGTGGTAATCGAGGATAGATTCCAGCAACTCTATAACAGTTTTTGGCAGAACAATTATAATGACCGACCGGCCTATGTCAATTTATACGGTAAGGAACATCGTCTGCGCTCTGATGTCCTGACGGTTCCGGAGGGGCTGGTCTTCCGCATCCGCAAGGAACTGGCATATTACCCATATAAATTCCCCGACTGGGAATTACGAGGAATAAGAGATTTGAGGATTTACAAGGATGGCCGAACTTTGTACCATTTACCCCAGTATCCTCTGATGTTGAGGAAAAGAGCTTCTTATTTGACCGATTTCAAGCAGGAAGCCGAGGCCGCCGAGCTTTTCAGAAAGGCACAGAAACTGGAACAAGGACTAGATTTTTACCGAAAATAGCTACTTTTTCTTTAGACCCAATTTCTCCCGGGCTAATTTGGCTTCGGTGGAGCCGGGGTATTTATCAACCACCTCTTTGAAATACTTATTGGCCTGGGTGGTATTTTTCATAGCCAGATAGCATAAGCCCAGTTTGTACAGGCAGTCGGAGGTTTTGTCGCTCCCCGGATAGGTCTCCAGTAACTTTTTATACTGGGGTATGGCCTGATTGAAATCCTCCTTGGCGTAATAGCTCTGGGCTAGCCAGTATTGGGCATTATCGGCCAATTCTGAATGGGGAAAATTTTTCAAAAATTCGGCAAACCCACTGATGGCTAAATCATACTTACCTTTGGTTAAATCCAGGTACGCGGTTTCATAAAGCTCTCTGGCATTCACCTGAATCGAGGGAGGGTTGGAGATTTTTTTGGTGGTGTCCACCTGGGGATTGGGTCTGGGGAAGGTTTCTAACTTCTTTATGGATTGGGAGAAAAAATAAGATAAATCATCCAGTTTGTTTTCGGATGCAGTCAGCCGTTCATCGATTTCTGTCAGAGAGGACTTGAAATCTGCCCGAAGTTTTTGCATCAGTTCATTCTGAGTGGCCAGCAAACTGTCTAAGCGGGCATTTCTTTCCTCTAAACGCTGGTTGGATTCTTCTAAATAGTTGAGCTGCTCTTTGAAACGGACAATCTCCTGCCGCGAGGCGCAACCAGTCAGGAAAAGCAGGGTACTTATACCTAAAAAATAAACGATTCTTTTCATTTTTATCCCCCAAATAAAACTGGGGAATCTGTTTTATGCGACAAATTCCCCCAAAATTAATTTTTACTGCATCACGATCACAAATTCATCCCGACGATTTTTAGCCCAGGTAGATTCATTCTGACCATACTCTAAGGGTCTTTCTTTACCATAACTGATTATGCTGATCCGACTTTCCGGAACCCCTAATTCAATCAAGTAACTTCTGGCGGCCTGCGCCCTTCTTTCACCCAGAGCCAGGTTATACTCTACGGTTCCTCTTTCATCACAGTGCCCTTCAATGGTGATGCGGACCTTAGAATTATTTCTTAGGACTCGTGCGTTTTCAGCCAAAATCTCTTTGGCTTCATCAGTCAGACGGTATTTGTCAAATTCAAAATGGATTCTTTTGAGGTCGACTTTGGTATCCAAATCTCCGGATTCGCTCATCACGTCTTCATCTTGCACTGGCTCCGGAGTGGTTTCCCCGGTTTTGGTTTCAGTTTCGGTTTTGGGTGGCTCTACCGCCGGTTTTAAAGCCGGCTTTTTCCCACACCCTATTAGATAAGTAAATAAAAACAGACTTACTAAAATTAAGATGTATTTTTTCATTTTTCCCTCCTGTGTTACTTTAATCTACGATAAGATATTTGATTTTAACAAAATACACAAGTGCTTTTTTCATTTTCCGGTGAATCCTTAATCTGGCATAAAGTGGCTGATTCCTCTTGTAATCTGATTCGTCATCGGAATTTCCAAACTTAAATAAAAAATTAACTATCTGAAATTGTTTAATCGTTGATGGGTGACCAGGCCGGCGAAGAATTATTTCCTCCCGAAGTAATGGCCTGCTGATTCGAGCCATCCCAGTGCATGCTATAAATTTCAAACTTGCCGGAGCGGTTGGAGGTAAAAACCAAGTGGTAACCATCCGGCGACCAGTGCGGATTTTCATTGGTCCCCTGATTAGTTAATTTTCTTAAATTTTCTCCGGTTATATCAATAGTATAAATCTGAAACCCCCCCTCTTCACGGGAACAGAAAGCGATTTTATCCCCCTTGGGGGACCAGGCCGGGGAATCGTTATAATCTCCCTGAAAAGTCAGCCGTCTTAAATTGGCACCATCGATATCCATGATATAAATCTGGGGAGTGCCGGGGCGGTCCGAAGTGAAGGCAATTTGCTGACTATTAGGAGACCAGGAAGGAGAAGAATCGATGCCGAAGTTGTTGGTCAGACGTTGCTTTAAGTCGCCATTTTCCCCCATCAGGTAGATTTCAGCGTTCCCGTCTTTGGTTAGAGTCAGAGCAATATATTTGCCATCCGGTGACCAAGAGGCAGCTGAATTTATTCCCTTATAACTGGATAGCTTTTGAGTTTTGCCGGACTCTAAGGCCACCAGCCACAAATCCGGATTGCCGCTTTTGTAAGAGGTAAAACTAATCTTATCTGCATCTGCTGACCATTTGGGGGATAAAGCCAAACTTTTGCCATAAGTCAATTGTTGAGAGTTATAGCCGTCATAGTCACAGACAAAAACCTCTTTAGTCTTATCTTTCTGGACTAAATAAGCGACTTTGGTGTTGAAAATCCCCTTCTCATTGACCAGGTTGTAAACCACGTCGTTGGAAATCTGGTGGGCTAATTTTCGCAAGTTCCCCACATTGGTACGATAGCTTTCGGACATTATTTTTCTTTGTTTATTCAAATCCCACAGGTCAGCTTTGACTCTTAAATTTGTGCCTCTTGGCTCTATTTCTCCGGCAAGTAAAAATTCGGCCCCGATTTCAACCCAGCTGTTCCAGTCCGGAGGATTGGCGTGGGCTATTTTTTCCTGGGGTTCTGCTTCTAAAATTTCAAAAAATAAAGAGAAGCTCAAATCCTTTTTGACAATCTCCTTGATTTGAGATGCCAGAACCGGCTCTTCGGTGATGAAGGGCTGGACCGGGACGAAATCTCCAATAGCCAACTCTAATGGTTCAGATTGGCCGGTGGTGATTTTGGCGTAGATATCGGTCTGGGCCGAAAGATTTTTGGGAGCGTAAAGCAAAAAAACAAAACCGAAAATCAAATAAAACTTGCGGATGAAATTTTTATTCATGGAGTATATTCAAATTCCAGATGCACTCCCAGATATCCAGAAGTAAACTGGGAAGGCAAAGGGGGTAAAGGGGAAGCGGAGATTACTGCCCTGACAGCGGACTGGTCGAAGATGGAAACCCCGGAGGGGACTTCCACTTCGGCATCTATAATTTTGCCGTCTCTTTGGATTTTAAAATAAACCGTGGCTTTTAAAAGACTCCCCCGCACCGGATTTCTCCAGGACTCTTTGATTTTTTGCAGCATGAGGTCAACATAGTAGCTGTTCTCTAATCCTTTTCCTTCTAAAACTGCCGAGCCGATTCCTTCACCGGAAGCCGGTTCTTTTTTGCTTTCATCTTCTGACTTTTCTTTCTTCAAATCTTCCAGAACCTGCTTATCCGGTGAAATCTCCTTTTTACTAGCTTTTTTGACCGGTTTGAACGCCACCCCTTTTTCCTGAGCTTTAATAGTTTTAACTTCGGTAACAGCGGCAGCAGAAGCTTTGGGCAGACTGACTAAGTTGACCCGATATACGGTAGGGTATCCTTTGACTCTGGCGCTGGAGGAGGAGAGAAGGACCACGAAGATAATTATTATGAAATGAACTACCAGCGAACCCAAAAACTCTCTTTTCATAATCTTTCTTCTTCAGTCACTAAACCTAAATTTTCTATCCCTAAGGATTTTATTTTCCCCACTATTTGGATGACCAGTCCGTAAGGTACCTCTCGGTCGGCTCTTAGGTAAACGGCCTTGGCGTTTTTGGCTCTTTTGACCTGGGCTAAGCGGGAACTGAATCTATCCAGTATTATCGGTTTATCATCTATGAATATTTTCCCCTCTTTGTTGACGGAAACTAAAATCCCTTCCCCCATTTCTTTGGTGGAGGCGCTGGTTTTGGGTAAGTTAACTTCCACTCCGGACTGTAACATAGGGGCAGCAATCATAAAAATTATCAGTAATACTAAAACCACGTCCACTAAATTTGTTACGTTTATATCCGCCATCAGCGGATAAGATTTTCTCATAAGAGATGCTCTTTTTTAATCTGAGATACCAACTCGGAGCTGAAGTTGTCGAATAGAACTGAAAAGCCTCTGAGCTTATTGTTGAAATAGTTGAAGCCGATGACAGCCGGGATGGCTACGGCTAAACCTACAATGGTGGCAATCAAGGCGGTGGCAATCCCCGGGGCGACTACAGCTAAACTGGCTGACCCTTTGACTCCGATGCTGCGGAATGAATCCATCACCCCCCAGATGGTACCTAAGAGCCCTAAAAAGGGAGCTACATTTCCGCAGGTAGCCAAAAAGACCAGATATTTCTCCAGTTTTTCCAACTCTTCGGTAGCGGTTCTCTGGACCGCTGATTTTACTTCCTCTAGGGCCTCAAAAGTCAGAGCTATTTTGGGGTTGGTCTCTTTGACATACACCGGATTATCCCGGGCTATCTCCTGCACGGTTCTGTAGCCGGTGACCAGTATTCTGGACAGAGGAGTACCGGACATAGCCGCCAAGGTGGCGTAGGCCTCCGAAAAACTTCTTTTCTGTCTGAATAAGCTTAAGAATTTCTGGGATTGGGCCCTGGCTTTTTTAAAAATCTTCCACTTATAGACGATAATTCCCCAAGATACCACCGAAAACCAGAATAAAAGCAATAATATTGCCTGGGCTATTATTCCGGAGGAGCCAATCATATTCCAGATTCCGCCGGAGAGCAAAATTATCTTTAAGTCTATATAGAGCAACATATCTTAAGGTTTGTTATTTTTATACGATGATCCGCTGACTCTCTTTACTTTGATTGTCAACTTTCCCAATAGTTTATTGAAATATATAAACTTACGTAAAAAGATTATAATAAACAAGATATTAAGTCAAGAAAAATAGTGTAAATTTCTCTTGACAGGAAAATCTCAAGGACTATATTTGGTTTTTAAATCATAAACGGGAAAATTTATTAGAAAATCATTATATAAGGGAGGTGAAAAGAATAGATGAAACGGCTTATGGCACTTTTATTAATCAGCCTTTTCAGCTTGGTGCTTGTGGCTGGATGCGGTAAAAAGCAGGAACAAACCGAAACACCGACGACCGAACAGGCTCCGGCAACCGACACCGCTGCGGCTACAACCGATACCACTCAAGGAAAGTAATTTTAGAAGACCAGAAGGTTGGAAAAGGCAGCTTAATTGGGCTGCCTTTTTTGTTTGACAGACAAATTCTTTTGATTTAAATTATTTTCATAATTAAAACGGAGGTTTTTATGCCGGAGAAAAAACCACCTAAGTCCCAAAAACCAGAAGATAAACCCCAGCCCCCTCAAACTCAGGAACAGACCTCCTCTGCTGAAAAACAGCATTTAAGCGAAGAGGAAAAACATAAACACCTGCTGGAGGAAAAAGAGGCCGAGCGAATCCGGCAGGAAAAACTCAAAGATTACCGCCGCCATATGATTCAGCACGGCAAGCACCTTTTTGACCGCAAAAGGAAAGATAAGTTTTTGGGCGGAACCAAAGGTCGCCGGGGTGGTTGATTTTTCCGACTGGATCCCGTAGGGGAAGGTTTTGTGAGCCATAAAGTTTATTCTTCCAAGAAACTTATCCTCATTAGTAAAAGATTCTTGTTAATGATTATTTGATTATCATATGTCCAAAATTAGCCCGGAAATCAAAAGAAAAGTCGAAGAATTAAGAGAAAAGATTAATTATCACAATTATCTGTATCATGTTTTAGACCAGCCCGAAATAACCGATGCCGAATATGACCGGCTGTTCGACCAGTTGGTTCAATTAGAAAAAAAATACCCGGAGCTGGTAACCCCTGATTCCCCTACCCAAAGAGTGGGAGCAGGTCCTTTAACGGAATTTAAGACCATCAGGCATTCTTTGCCGATGCTCTCTTTGAATAAAGCTTCTTCGCAAGAGGAGTTTCTGGATTTTCACAGTAGAGTTTTAGAGCTTTCTGGAACAGATGAGAAAAGAATTAAATATGCAGTGGAGCCGAAATTTGATGGTTTAGCTGTGGAAATTGTGTATGAAAATGGGGTTTTCACTTTGGGCTCAACCAGAGGAGATGGGATTATTGGTGAGGATGTAACCCAAAATTTAAAGACCATTAAAACTATCCCCTTGAAATTGCTTTCCAAATCAGCGAAAGTTCCTAAGTTACTCGAAATCCGGGGAGAAGTAATTATTCCCAAAAAAGATTTTGAGAAATTAAACAAAGAAAGAGAAAAAAAAGGTGAACCACTATATGCCAATCCCAGAAACACCGCCGCCGGTTCAGTCCGCCAATTAGACCCCCGGATCACAGCTGCCAGACCATTGGGAATGTTTGCCCATGGAATAGGGCTTTTAGAAAATGGAAAGCTTTCTTCTCATTCTGAAATTTTAAAATATTTAAAGCAGTCGGGAATTAGAGTCAATGAGAATTGGAAACTATGTCATACGGTTGAGGAAGTGATTAACTTCTATGAAAAAATTTTAGAAATCAGAGATAAACTGGATTATGAATTAGATGGAATTGTAATTAAAGTGGATGATTTTGCTTTACAAAACAAATTGGGGGGGCTTTCTCGCTCCCCCCGCTGGGCTATCGCCTGGAAATTCCCTCCGCAACAGGAGCAAACCCAAATTTTAGATATTCAGGTCAATGTTGGAAGAACCGGGGCTTTGACCCCTGTGGCTATCTTAAAACCGGTTAGAGTGGGAGGAGTGGAAGTCAGACGGGCTACTTTGCACAACGAAGACGAGATGAACAAAAAAGATGTCCGGATTGGAGATATCGTGATTATCCAAAGAGCCGGAGATGTTATACCAGAAGTGGTGCAGGTAATTAAAGCTAACCGAACTGGTAAAGAAAAAAAATTCAAATTCCCGGACAGGTGTCCGGTCTGTGGCTCTAAAGTGGAAAGACTGGAAGGGGAAGCAACTTATAGATGTACCGGGATTGCTTGCCCAGCTCAACTGAAGGAGAGAATCTCCCATTTTGCTTCCAAAGGTGGCTTGAATATGGAGGGTTTGGGGTATAAGTTCATTGAGCAGATGGTGGATTTAGGACTTGTGAAAGATCCAGCTGATTTATTTTATCTTGAAAAAAAAGATTTAATGAAAATGGAGCGGATGGGGGAAAAGTTAGCTTCCAATCTATTGAAAGCGATTGAAAATGGTAAAAAAACAGATCTGCCTCATTTAATTTATGCTTTGGGAATCAGAAATGTGGGCGAACATATGGCTCAAGTATTAGCCAGAGAGTTTAAATCCATTGATAGCTTGGCTAAAAGGAAACCAGAGGAGTTGACTGAAATTTTTGAAATCGGTCCCATTGTGGCTCAATCGATTTATAACTTCTTTCATGACCAGAAGAATTTGAAAATTTTAGAAAAAATGAAAAAAGCCGGTTTAGTGTTCCCTATACATAAAGAAGTTACCAAAAAGACTCCTATTACAGGCAAATTTTTTGTTCTCACCGGAGGACTTGCTTCTTTTAGCCGTGATGAAGCCAAACGAATATTGGAATCTATGGGTGCCAGGGTCGCATCATCCGTTAGTAAAAATACTGATTTTGTGGTTGTGGGAGAAAACCCCGGCTCCAAGTTAGCCGAGGCCCAAAAGTTAGGGATTAAAACCTTAAAGGAAGAGGAATTCAAAAAGCTAATTGGGAAATAATTTTTAGCATTAATTTTATTTTTTAATTTATCGAATGACCAACCAACAGATAGCTCAAATTTTTAACCACATCGCAGATATTTTGGAAATTCAGGGTGAAAATGTTTTCAAAATTAGAGCTTATCAGAAAGCTGCCGAAACCATCGCCAATTTCACCGGTGATATCTCCGCTCTTTCGGAAAAGGAGTTAGCCGAACTGCCCGGTATTGGGAAAGCGATTGCCCAAAAGACCAAAGAGCTAGTAGAAACCGGGAAGTTGAAATATTATGAAGATTTGAAAAAATCAGAATATGCCCCTTTGGTGGAATTGTTGCAGATTCAGTCCGTGGGACCCAAACATGCCCGTTTGCTCTATGACCGTTTGGGAGTAAAGAGTATTTCTGATTTGGAAAAAGCCGCTAAACAGGAAAAAATCAGAAAATTAGCTGGGATGGGGGAAAAAACCGAAGAAAACATTTTAAAGGGAATTTCTGCCTTAAGAAAACACAAAGAGAGAATTCCGATTGGAGAGATTTTACCCAGGGTAGAAATAATTTTTGCTGAACTAGAAAAACTGAAAGAGACCAAACAAGCTTTAATTGCCGGCTCTTTGAGGAGATTTAAAGAGACCATTGGAGATGCGGACATTTTGATTGCTTCGGAAAAACCTAAGCCCATAATGGACGCTTTTGTGAAAATACCGCAAGTTACCAGAGTTTTATCTCAGGGTGAAACCAAGTCCAGCGTGATTACTAAAGATGGTTTCCAGGTTGATTTGCGAGTGGTTGAAGCGGAAAGTTTCGGTGCTGCGGCTCATTATTTCACCGGCTCCAAAGCCCACAATGTCAAAATTAGAACCATGGCGGTTAGAAAGGGAATCAAGGTCAACGAGTACGGAATTTTCAAAGGAAAGAGACGGATTGCGTCCAGGACCGAAGAAGAGGTTTATAAATCTTTAGGGATGCAGTGGATGCCGCCGGAGATGCGGGAAGATTGGGGAGAAATTGAGTTAGCTTTGAAACATAAAATTCCCGCTCTGGTGGAGCTAAAAGATATCAAAGGTGATTTGCAGATGCACAGTACCTGGTCCGACGGCTGGAATTCAATTGAAGAGATGGCACAGGACGGCATAGATTGTGGCTATGAATATATTGCCATAACCGACCATTCCCCTACTTTAGGAATCACCAGAGGGTTGACCGAAGAAAGAGTTTATAAACAGATAGAAGAAATCAGAAAAATAAATAAAAAATATAAAAATTTCAGAATCTTAACCGGAATTGAAGTGGATGTGCGGGAAAATGGGCAATTGGATCTACCCAATTCAGTCTTAAAGGAATTGGATATCGTGGTGGCTTCCATTCACACTAAATTTAATCTACCCAAAGAGCAGATGACCACAAGAATAATCAAAGCGTTAGAAAATCCGGTGGTGGATATATTAGGTCATCCTACCGGCAGACTTTTAGGAAAAAGAGAGCCGTTTGAAGTGGATATGGAAAAAATAATTAAGGCCGCTAAGGCCAATAAAAAGGTGCTGGAGCTAAACGGCTGTCCGGACAGGTTGGATTTGACTGATATCTATCTGAAGCAGGCCAGAGAAAAAGGGGTAAAAATTGCCATCTCCACTGATTCTCACAAGAATCTTCATTTAAAAGAATGGATGAGATATGGAGTGGGGATGGCCAGAAGGGGTTGGCTGGAAAAAAAGGATGTGGTAAATACCTTGCCTTTGGACAAATTTTTGAAATTTTTGGCTACGCCATAGTGTCCCTACGGGATACCCGATAGACTACTGTCATAGTCTATGCAGTAGACTAAGGCAAAGCCGGAGGGTGTAACTATTTGACATAAAAAAATAATTTCCCTTTCCAAAAAACTTCTTTATATTCTATCCGATGGATGTCTCTAAAAGATATTTGGCTTTTGAAGCTGTGGCTTTACCTTTGATAGCCCTGGCCGGAGGCACCGCTTTTTTCTATTTTGCGGCTCCCGTTGTGATTCCCATCGTGGTATCAGTCTCTTTGGCTTATATCTTGAGCCCCTTAGTGGCCCTTTTAAACCGATTGAAAATCCCCAACTCCTTTTCGGTGGTAATAGTTCTTTTAATCAGTTTAGCAGTTTTGGGAATTCTACTTTATCTACTAAGTCTGCAGGTCAACAATTTTGTGGCGGAGCTGGCAGAAAACTGGAATGCGGTTATAAAATTCCTGAATGATGCAAAAGCCAAGCTTCTGGCCTGGGGACTGGGGGAAACCCCTCTGGTGGCGTCCTTGGACAAGTTCCAATCTCAAGCCCTGACTCTGCAAAACCTGTCCGGGGCCGGGAAATTTTTAGCCAAGGGGCTTTCCTCATTTTTTTCGTCTTTTCTGGGAGGTGTTCTGATTTTCTTTCTGACCTTTTTTATTCTAAACGACCAAAAAAATCTCTACAACCGTCTGACCCGGGCCTTTGGCAGATCCGAGGAGAAAATTTCCCAGCAGATTCTGACTGAAATCAACTCTCAAATCAAATCTTTCATTCTGGTGAAGTTTTTAATCACGGTGGTTTTGAGTATAGTTTTTACGGTGGGGCTGCTTATAATCGGAGTCAAATATTCCTTTATCTGGGGACCTCTGGCCGCGGTTTTGAATCTGATTCCTTTTATCGGAGCGGTGATTGGTATTATTCCTCCGGCCCTGGTGGCTTTGATTCAGTTTGATTCGGTTCTGCCGGCCTTGATTGTGGTCATATTTTTTGTGGTGGTGCAGGCCCTGGAAAGTAATCTGGTTTCACCCAAGCTTTTGGCCGACAAGGTCAATCTAAACCCTTTGGTAATTTTGGTCACTTCCATGTATTGGGG
>Ga0154874_117_pt1 | contig 29820 bp, 28 predicted proteins | sample Rifle2008BG19ft_FD_105846 | JGI IMG/M metagenome (GOLD analysis project Ga0154874, IMG submission 105846) | candidate division Zixibacteria bacterium RBG_19FT_COMBO_42_43
TCCCCTCCGGCACCTGCGAAATCCCCAGTTCCACTATTCTGTGCGGCGGAGTTCTATCTATGGTTTGACCCTTGAAGAAAAGGTTTCCTTTTTTGGGACGGTTCAATCCCGAAATCGTGTTTAGTGTGGTGGACTTTCCGGCTCCGTTAGCACCAATCATAGTCACAATTTCTCCTTGCTTAATGGAAAGAGAAATCCCTTTAAGGGCTTGAATAGCCCCGTAGTAAACATCCACGTCCTTCAATTCCAAAATTACGTTATTTTCAATCGGCATATTTTTTCTTCAATTCTGAGGGTGGAGATAAACTCCACCCCTACGCGATTTGTTTTTAATGAATTTCTTCTCCCAAATATGCTTCTATAACTTTGGGATCTTTTTTAATTTTTTCCGGTGGCCCTTCGGCAATGGTTACGCCGTAATCCAAAACCAGAATTCTCTCACAGATTCCCATAACAACTTGCATATCATGTTCGATTAAAAGAATGGTCAAATCAAATTTTTTCTGAATATCTTTAATCAAGAGCATTAGCTTAGCTGTTTCCTGCGGATTCATACCAGCCGCCGGCTCATCCAAAAGCAAAAGCTTGGGCTCGGTTGCCAGAGCCCGGGCAATCTCTAATCTCCTCTGCTGACCATATGGCAGATTCTTGGAGATTTCGTTTTTCAAAGTATCCAGACCGAATATAGCCAAAAGTCCAGTGGCTTTTTTTACCAAGCTTTGTTCTTCCTGCCAGAATTTTTTAGACCTCCAGACCGAAGCTAAAAGTCCGGCATGAGTATGCTGGTGAAACGCCACTAAAACATTGTCTATCACCGGCAACTCACCGAACAATCTAATATTCTGAAAAGTTCGGGAGATTCCTACTGCTGAAATTTTGTAGGGCTTTAAACTATTGGTCCGCTTTTCAGCGAATCTTATTTCCCCTTCAGTGGGAGGATATACACCGGTAATCATGTTGAAAACCGTGGTCTTGCCGGCTCCGTTGGGACCGATTAAACCCACCAGCTCCCCTTTTTGCAGGGTCAGATTAAATTTATCCACCGCTTTCAACCCCCCGAAATTTATGCAGACATTCTTAAGCTCTAAAAGTGCCATGTGATTATGCTGAAAAAAACTAAGCTCCTTCCGCCTGTGCTTTCTTTCGTGAAAATATTTTTTTGAGCCAATCCCAGTTGAATTCTCTCACTCCAAAAATTCCTTGAGGCCTGGTTATCATCAGAATTACCAGAAGTATGGAATAAAATACCATCCGGTAATCCTTAACCGGACGCAATACTTCCGGTAGCAAAGTCAGAATTACCGCAGCCAGAATGGAACCGGTGATGGACCCCATTCCACCCAAGACCACCATCATCACCACCTCAAATGATTTTATAAAAGTGAAGCTGTTGGTATGCAGATACTGCAGATAATGACCTAAAAGTCCTCCGGCAATGCCGGCGAAAAAGGCGCCAATGACAAATGCTGTAACTTTATACCAGGTGGTATTTATCCCCATCGCTTCAGCCGCCACTTCATCTTCTCGGACAGAGAGAAATGCTCGTCCGTGGGTGGAATACACCAGATTTCTGACCACCACGATGGTCAAAACCGTAAATCCCAGAACCCAGAATAAAGAAGTATACTTGGGAACATCAGAAAATCCCCTGGCTCCGCCGATGGCATCTATATTCAAAATAAAGACCCGGATGATTTCACCAAAACCTAAAGTCACAATGGCCAAGTAATCTCCTCTTAATCTTAGTGATGGAATTCCCACTAAAAGACCGGCAAATGCCGCCAAAGTCCCTCCCAACAAAAGCCCCGCTACAAAAACCAGAGGTTTAGAAAACCATAATGGGAGAAACAATGTTTCTAAAATTTTGGGACCCAGATAGAAGGTAAAAGCAGCCGAAGTGTAACCGCCGATAGCCATAAAGCCGGCATGACCGATGGAGAATTGCCCGGTGAAACCGTTGATTAGATTCAGACTGACCGCCAAGATAATATTTATTCCGCAATATATGAGTATCTGCAGATAATAGGGATTCATACGAGGGGAAATCAGCAGATCTAAAACTAAAAAAAGCCCCAGAAATAAAATTATTAAAAGTATTTTCTTTAACTGATTCAATTTTCTTCCTTATTCTATATTAATACAGTAAAATCTGAGAGTGACAAGGCCTAAACCTTTTCAGTGGTTGATTTACCTAAAATCCCAGCCGGTCTGAAAATTAAAATGGCAATCAGGATACCAAAAGCGATGGCATCTCTGAAAGTGCTGGACAGATACCCCACCGTCATCACTTCTGCCACTCCGATTATTAAACCGCCCAGCATTGCTCCCGGAATATTCCCTATACCACCTAAGACAGCGGCCACGAATGCCTTTAATCCTGGGAGAAGTCCCATGATCGGGTCGATTTTAGGGTTATTTAATCCCACCAGAACCCCGGCTGCTCCGGCTAAGGCCGAACCGATGGCAAAGGTTATGGTGATAATTTTATCAGTGGAAATCCCCATCAAGCTGGCTACCTGGATGTTGTAAGATACTGCCCGCATGGCTTTTCCGGTTCTGGTTTTGTAAACAAACAGCTGTAAAATCCCCATTAGAGTTAGTGAGGCTATAAGCGCAATTAATTGTAAATTGGATATCACAATTCCGGATTTACTCCAGATCTCCTGACCTTCAATCAGCTGCGGAAAAAATTTGGGGTCAGCCCCGAAGACTAATTGTCCTCCATTTTCTAACAGCAGCGAAACACCAATAGCAGTTATCAGAGCTGTCAGGCGAGATGATTTTCGCAAAGGTTTGTAAGCCAATCTTTCAATGATCACTCCCAAGCAGGAGCAGACTATCATAGAGATTAGCATCACCAGGATAGCTTTGGGGACGGAGGGATTTTCAGCGATTCCTAACCAGTGGGCGGAATAATAACCGGCAAAAGCCCCCACCATATAGACATCGCTGTGAGCAAAGTTGATTAGCTTTAGAACCCCGTAAACCATGGTGTACCCTAAGGCAATCAGAGCGTAGATTGAACCCCAAGTAATGCCGTTGATTAGTTGTTGAATAAGTTCTTGCATATTTCTTATTTAAAAAATGGCAGGTCTTTTGACCTGCCACCAAAATACCCTTTACTGAAAATTCACAGCCTGGAACGGTGCTCCACCGTAGATAATATTAACTTTTTTTTTCTGGATACATCCATTTTACAAACTTTTGTTGCTGGTTTTCAATTTTAATAATCACAGCTGGCTTTTCAGCATTTCTCAAGCTGTCAATAGTCACTTTCCCTGCAATTCCTGAAAATTCTTTGGTTTTGGCAATTTCATCTCTAACTTTCGCTGGATCTAAACTGCCTGCTCTTTTAATAGCTTCAAATAAAACCATGGCCGCGTCATATCCCAAGGGCGCCATAGCATCTGGCAGCTCTCCATACTTGGCTTTGAATTCGAGCACAAAACTTTGAACCAAGGGATCAGGATCGTCGGGAGAATAATGGTTACTATAATAACATCCCTCCAAAGCCTTTCCACCAATTTCAATTAATTTAGGGGAATCCCAGCCATCTCCCCCTATAATTGGGATTCTGATTCCTAAGTCTCGGGCTTGTCTAACTAACAGACCAACTTCGGTATAGTAACCCGGAACAAAAATGGCTTCTGCTTTTTTTGACTTTAGATTTGTGAGTTGAGCTCTAAAATCAATGTCTCCCTCAGAATACGATTCATCTCCCACAATCTGTCCGCCTAATTTTTTATAATCCTCTGCAAAATAATTGGCCAAGCCAACCGAATAATCATTTTTTATATCTCTTAAGATGGCCACTTTTTTTATCTTTAAATCATTATAAGTGAAGCGGGCCATCACATCCCCTTGAAAAGGATCAATAAAGCAAACCCGAAAAATATAATCTCCCTTGCGAGTAACCTCAGGATTGGTAGAAGAAGGTGTAATCATGGGAATTTTAGCTTCCTGACAAATCGGAGCGGCGGCTAAACTTCGAGAAGAAGCAACCTCTCCTAAAACAGCTATGACTTTGTCTTGATTGATTAGCTTCTTGACTGCTGTAGCCGCCTCTTCTGGCTTTCCTTGATCATCTTCCACTATTACTACAACTTTTTTACCCAGAAGCCCGCCCTCTTGATTGATTTTCTCTACTGCCATTTGTATACCTCGGTCAGTATTGATACCGAAGGTAGCGGTCAACCCGGTCAATGAACCAAACTCTCCGATTTTGATTACATCCTCTTTCTTGCCACAACCGAAAATGAGTAAGAAAATAGCTGCCATTATAACTGATAATCTTTGCCAAAACATTTATTCCTCCCTTTTGGTTTTTATCATTTTAAAATGCAAACTATTATTTAATACTTTTTACCCGCCTTTGTCAAGGGTTTTTAGGTTGACAAACCAAGAATTAAACGTAAGATTAAAAGTATAGTCTGAATTTAACTCAAATTTTAATCTTGTGGATAATTTTGCCTTAACCTTAGCTTTAGGAACCATAGCCGCCCTGGCCAATGTATTCGGCGGTTTCATTGTCACGGCCCGTTCCCACTGGAATCAGGAATTCTTGAAATACTTTATCGCCTTCGGCTCCGGATTTCTTCTGGCAGCGGTTTTTTTGAAAATGATACCTATCAGTTATGAACAGAGTAAACTGGCTCCTTTGTTTATCCTAATCGGATATTTTGTGATCCATTTTTTCGAACATACTGCCGTCCCTCATTTTCACTTCGGGGAAGAAACCCATCCTGAATTTTTAATCCCGCGAGCAGTCGGGGTTTCTGCCTTGGTGGGCTTAACCACTCATACCTTTTTTGACGGGGTTTCAATTGCCAGTGGCTTCATCATTAATCCTACTCTGGGATTTTTGATTTTTTTGGCCATCATGCTGCACAAGATTCCGGAAGGTTTTACCATCGCCTCTTTATTCTTGGCCTCTGGCAGAAGTAGAAAAAAAGCTTTAACCAGTTCCTTTATTATCGGAGCCGCTACCCTGGCCGGAGTCGTGCTTATGCAATTTTTTCACTCCCTGGTAAGTCATGGCCTGGCTCTTTCAGCCGGAGTTTCTATCTATGTGGCTGCCTCAGACCTCATGCCGGAGGTGAACAAAGAAAAGGGGATTAAGTTGTCGGTAATGGTATTTATCGGAGTGGGACTTTTCTATGTGACAGAGTTTTTGCTGCAGAAATTGGGTCTGTAGCCGAGTCCTGCCCCTACCTTAAGTGAAGGCTTAGAATTATACAGGTGTAATTTATAAACCACAACTTTTTGTGCTTTAGGCACATTTTTTGGTGAAGTCCTGTATTTGCTTATTGGTCACTATTCACACTTTTGCAATAACCTTATATCTCCAAGACAGTTACAAACCCGTGTAAAATACCCCCTTTTCGGCACAAGATTTGATATTGATGTTGTCAGAGGAATTTACAAGCAGGTGAAACTAAAGAGGGTTTTGAGAACGTAACTTGAAGTGAAATAAGTTGATGAAATGAGGTCCCATCTCGTAAAAGGAAAGAAAGCACTTGACAGAAATTTCAAAAACCATATAATATAGTTTTTCCTTATGTTGAAAAAACTACTCACAAAAATGCTCAAATGCAGCGCAATTCTGGTTGTATTTCTTTTGTGGGCAACCCTTGGCTTGCTTTTAGCTCAGGATAAATTAAGCCAGGGAATTGAGGCTTACAAGGCCGGGAAATTTGACCAGGCCATTCAGCTTTTATCCGAGTTTATTTCCTCCAATCCTAATGAGCCGGATGCCTACTTCTATTTAGGCAACGCCTATTTCCAAAAAGGGGACTTTAAACAGGCTATATCTTCCTACCTGAAAGCTTTGGAGAATAACCCCAAGGACCCGGACCTTTTATTTCAGTTGGGATTAGCTTACTATAATAATAAAGAGCATAAATCCGCACTAGAGATTTTTGACCGGGGATTGAAACAGAAAAAACAACCGGCCCGTTTTCATTATGGTCTGGCATTGGTTCAGATGGCTCAAAAAGATTTCTCTTCTGCGGATTTGAATTTAAGAAAAGCTCTCCTTTTGGAACCCCATAGTGCAGAATATCACCGGGCTTTGGGGGACGTGAATTCAGCCCGTCAAGTATACGGTAGCGCCATCGAAGCTTACAAAAAAGCACTGGAGATAGATTCCAGTATGTACGAAACTCATTATAGTTTGGCTCGGGCTTATTTCTTAGAGAAAAATTTTAATTCAGCGATAAACTCCTACAAAAGGGTTATCAAACTAAAGCCCGATTACCCTCAAGCTCATCTGGAATTAGCAAACATTTATTTCTTGGCTAATAAACATGCTGACGCACGTTTGGCTTATGAAGAATATCTGAAATTTGATTCAACGAATAGTTTAGTCTTTCTGAACTTAGGTCGAATTTATTACCATTTCAGACAATATTCTCAAGCTATCGAAAATTTAAATCGTTCCGCCAAGCTAAGCCCTCAAGCATATGAGACGCATTTGTTCTTGGGTAATAGTTATCTCGATTCTGCTCGCCTAGCTCAGGATACTTTAGAAAGAAAAACCCTTTATCTTTTAGCCCAAAAAGAATACTCTGACTATCTAAAAGTTTTAAAAGATAGCAAGCCGGACTATCAATGGACTAAAAAAGATGCAGAATTTTGGCTCAAAAATGGAATCGCTAATTTTAATGTAGGAGCTTCTTCTGCTTTGGAAGAAGCCCAAAAATCATTACGCAAAACTTTAGAGTTGGACCCTAATCAAAGCGAAGCTTTTTCCTACCTGGGTAATATTTATTATAAATTCCAAAAATTCGACGAGGCTCTGCTCTGGTTCAACAAAAAAGTGGAAAAGGACCCTACCAATTACAACGGATATTTGAATCTGGCCTATTGTTATTTGGGAATGAACCAGCAGGATAAAGCTCTGGAAAACTATAAAAAATCTTTAGAGCTGAAACCGGACAACAAAGATGTTCGCCACCGTCTGGCTTATATTTATATTGACCAGCTGAAAGATTTTGCCAACGCCAAAGAACAATATGAACAGATTTTGAAATTGGATTCGGCTGACTGTGATGCCAAGGGATTTTTGGGATTTTCTTTGTTGATGCTTAAAAAATCCGCTGACGCGGTACCTTACTTAAACTCCGCGGTTGTCTGCGCTCCCAAAAACGTCCAATTCCATCTGTGGCTGGCCCAGGCCTATGCCCTGAGCGGACAAAAATCCAAAGCCAAGCAGTGGTATAATAAAGTTTTGGCCTTAGACCCCCGCAATCTAGATGCCAAAAAAGGGCTTGAACTTTTGGAGCTATAATATCAATCTTCGTGCATCTTGATTTTTTGAAATTAATAAATTTTCTCACTTGACAAACTCCCAAAAAAGTATAACTTATACCGCTAAATTTTGAACCGATGCCAGAACCGCAGAAATTAGAAGAACGATATCGCTACATAGGGTTTGATGTCTATCCCGCCAAAGCCGAACGGGTCTTCAAAGACCCGGCCGAAGAAAAGCTTTATCTGGAAAAAATTAAGAAGAAGGAAAAATCCCTACCCGGTTTTGAAAGGGATTTCAGCTTGGTGTACGTGCCGGCCTTTACTCGAGCCGATAAAATAATCTTGACCGTTTTCTCTTTTCTTTTGACCGCAAGTTTCTTTTTACCCTGGTTTTCTTTTACCCAGATGGGGACCAAATTTAGCTTTTCGGCTCTAACCGCTCTTTTGAATTTAGGGAAGATTTCAGATTTCATTCCTTTAGGAGGAATCCCTGCTATAGTAATAGTAATACTAACTGCCGTCTTTATGATTTCTTCTTTTGTCTTAGGGGTGGTAAACCTTTTAACTATATTTTCCAAAGCTAAGGACCCAGAAAGATACTGGATTAGATTGAAAAAATTCATTAAGTTGGGTTACTTCCCTATTTTGATTTGGTCAATGGTCTTAGTAATCTCGATAGTGAGTTTCAGAACCCCGGTATGGGATTTGTTGGGGATAGCGCAGTTGGGGGGGAAATTTACTGTTTTCAATTTAATTCAGTTAAGCCATCTCGGTTTGTGGATGGCTTTTGCCTCGCTTTTAGTGAATAGCTCCATAGCCCGTGAAGATTAAGAAGAGGGCTGTAAGTTAATGAAGAGATTGAGTACGGACGGGATAATAGATTTGACTTAAGTTTTGAAAATGTTTATATTTAATATTTAACCTAAAAGGAGGAAGAGTGAAACAGTCGGTATTCATGACCCTGGTCTTGGTGGTATCCTTGGCCTTGGGGTTTGTAATCTGGATGCAATTGCCGGATTACTTAAAACAAGGAGGCTACCTAGTAGCGGTTCTTATTGCCTTATCCATCATGCTGGTGGCTTTTATTATAGAAAGATTGATTACTCTTAAGAAAGCTAAAGGCAGAACTTCCATCCAATCCTTTTTTAAGGACATTGTCCTTTTTATCCAGCAGGAACAATATGACAAAGCCATCGCGGCCTGCGATAAACAAAGAGGCTCTTGTGCCAATATTCTGAGAGCCGGCATTGAAAGATATCAACAGGTCCGGGCCACAGAACATAATTCAGATAAGCGACTTTCTGAGACCCAGAGAGCCATTGAAGAAGCCAATGCTTTGGAAGTTCCTCTATTGGAAAGAAATTTGATTGCCTTGTCCACTATCGCTTCGATTGCCACCATGATTGGCCTGTTGGGAACTACCATCGGAATGATTCGTGCGTTTGCGGCTACTTCTCACAGAGTGGGAGGTGTCATCGATGCTCAAGAGCTGGCCCGGGGTATTTCGGAGGCTCTGGTCAACACGGCCGGAGGACTATTTGATGCTATCATCGGTATCGTGGCTTACAATTATTTCGTTAACAGAGTTGACGCTTTCAACTACACAGTGGATGAAGCTTCTTATGAAGTGATGCAACTCCTAAAGAGCAAAGAAGCCGAAGCGCTGGAAAAAGTCAGGGCTTAAACTTTATTTGAATCATTTGGTGCCAAAATGCTGAAACGAATGAAAAGAAGGGTAGGGATCAGAATCGACATGACCCCCATGGTGGACGTGGCTTTCCTGCTTTTGATTTTCTATATGACCACCACCCAGTTCAAACCCCCGGAGAAAAAGGAGATTAAGCTTCCTTCCTCTCATTCTGAAATTAAACTTCCGGAATCCGATTTGCTGAATATTACTATTACCGCGGATGATTCTATCTTTGTGGACTATACTTCCAAAAGAGAACAGGTCATAGATGGTAAAAAACAAAACACCATGGATAGGATTTATCATGAAGCCACCACTCAAAATATTGCTCAGGTCATAAATACCATCAGAGTCACGGTTCCCGGGGGATATAGTATGAAACTGGTTATAAAAGCGGATAAAAATGTAAAATATGGAACTATGGCGGATTTGATGGATGCCTTACAAGCTATGAAAATTAATCGTTTTCATTTAATCACTGAGCTTAAATTAGACCAAGGTTAAACGTATTTGAGGTGGATAGTGACTCAAAATTTGACGATTATTTATAATGTCTCGACCATGCTCGATACAAAGGAGTTAAGATGGCTGGAGTAGACATAGCCAGTGGGAGGCCACCTGGTAAAAAAACTAGTGCTTTAAGAAGACCCAAAAGAAGAGTTGGGATCAGAATTGATATGACCCCCATGGTGGATATTGCTTTTTTACTTTTAATCTTTTATATGGTCACCACCATTTTTATGCAGCCTCAGGCTATGGAAATCTCCTTGCCGCCCGATAAAGAAAAATCAGTCCCCATAAAGGAATCTAACCTTTTGACTTTCAGAGTGGATGAGGATGGGACTGTTTATAAAAACTTTGGAAAAGAAAAACCAGAGGTTTTTGGTTTAGACTCTTTAAGAGCTTATCTTAAACGAGAAAATGAGGAAAAACCTAAACTGGTAACTTTTATCAAGATTCACAAAGATGCCAAATACTCCATAATGGTGGAGCTGATTGATGAGATGCAGGTGGTGGAGAAACTTTTGCAGCAGAGAGACCCGGGGTTTAGTTATCGTTTCGCCGTAGCACCTTTATCGGAGCAGGATATAAAAGATTTGCAAGCGATAAAAACAACTAATAAACCATCTTGAGATAAATATTATGCAATACGCATATGGTGCTTTTGAATTAAAAAGGTCTTATCAGAAAAATTTTTCGCTGGCCTTAGCTCTGGCGGCCGCTATTCATCTTCTTATAATTGGAGGTTTCTTTCTGTATGGATACATAACCAGCGCTGGCACCAAAGATGTTTTGGTTATTAAAAGTTTAGCTGACTTAGGTCCGCCACCCACTATTACTGAGATTCAAAAACCGCAGATTCCTATTACGCAACCGATAGTTACCCCTCCGGCTGTGGGTACCCCTAAACCGATTCCGGATGAGCAAGCTCAGGAAGAGGTGACTTTTGCTACTCAAAAAGAGATGGAGAATATTAATCCTAATGTTAAAACCAGCGATAGTGTGGTAATAGACGTTGACCCCGGGGATTATCTGCCTCAGGAAGGGGATTTTGTGGCGGTGCAGGAGCAACCTGCCATAATTAAAGAGGTCAAACCGGAGTACCCGGAAATGGCTCGGCAGGCTGGCGTGGAGGGGACAGTTCTGATTGCTGCCTTGATTGATAAAGAAGGAAAGGTTCGTGAGGTTCGTGTTGCCAAGGAGTCGGGAGCCAACGCGGGGTTTGAAGAAGCGGCTAAGAAAGCGGCTTGGGACAATGTGTATAAGCCGGCTATTCAAAACAACAAGCCGGTGGCTATCTGGATTCATTATCCGGTCCATTTCAGATTAAAATAAATAATTTCTCCCTTTAATTCTCTTCAATTAGTAGACCCAGCTTGTCCCCACGGGATGGTGTCCCTACTAAAGTACGGGATCCTGTAAGGGTAACCTATCTCAAGCTGGAAAAAAATCATAAAATTAAGGCGATAAATTTATCCCCACGTTGAGGACAACGTGGGTCTACCAGCTATCTGGATTTATTATCTGGTCAATTTCAGGTTAAAATAAGTCAGCTTCTACCTCATTCTACTTTTAATATATTTTCCTTTCTTAAAGGATTTTTGTCCGGCCAAAATTATTTTTGCCGGTTTTTTTCACCTGCAAAATTCAAATTTTTCTTTTCAAATCCTCTTGACTTAATCCTTTAAATTCCTATCTTATACCTTTTATTTTTCAAGCATAAAATTACAAAATGATCCCGATAGCATCGGGACAACTGCTGGAAACACTCAACCAAGGAGCGCTGCATGAGTTTTAAAAAAGTAAAACTTCTGTTCCTGCTCGTAAGTTTATCTTTGCTGTTCGTTTCAACTTCTAACATATGGGCTGGCGAAGCCGATGCCTTCTTACCCCCCTTCGATAATACCGTCAATACCCTGCTGTACTTTGTACTTTTAGCGGCGGTTTGCGGACTGGTTTACGGAATTTATCTGGCCTTCAAAGTTTTAAAAGTCGACCCCGGCACTCCTAAAATGGTGGAGGTCTCCAGAGCTATACAGGAAGGCGCCAAGGCCTATTTGACTCAACAGATGCGGGTTCTGGCTATTTTTATCTTCGCTTTGACTGTTCTGATATTTTTTGTTTACAAAAACATCTATATCTTGCCTGAGGGAGGAGGCACCAACTGGAAATTGGTCTGGGGGATTGCCCTGGCTTTTCTTTTGGGTTCCTGCTTATCCGCCGCTACTGGTTTGATCGGAATGTCTGTGGCAGTGCGGGCCAATACTAGGGTAGCCAACGCCGCCAGATTTTCCTTTAAAAAAGCGCTGGAAACCGCTTTTGAAGCCGGAACAGTTACCGGAATGTTTACAGTCGGAATGGGACTCTTAGGAGCCACCATTATTTTTATGATTTTTAAAGAACAATCCATGATGGTGCTACTGGGATTTGGATTCGGGGGAAGCTTGGTGGCTCTGTTTATGAGAGTTGGTGGAGGAATTTACACTAAGGCAGCAGATGTAGGAGCTGATTTGGTAGGAAAAGTGGAAGCCGGCATTCCGGAAGATGACCCTCGCAATCCGGCTACTATTGCGGACAACGTGGGTGACAATGTGGGTGATTGTGCCGGAATGGCTGCAGACTTATTTGAATCTTATGAAGTCACTCTGGTGGCGGCTATGATTTTAGGTGCAGCCTATGCGGCTTTTGACCCCACACCAGCCGGCAGAGATTTGGCATTGAAAATGATTGTCTTCCCTCTTTTGGTCAGGGGTGTAGGAGTTTTTGCCTCTATATTAGGGACCTGGTCTGTCAAAGGAAAAGATAAAGAGGACTTTAACCCCATGCGGCCGATTCAAAACGGATTTTTGGTAGCAGCCTTAGTTTCCACCATCGGCTTTGTTTTGATAAACTACTTTTACATAAAAACTCCGGAAGGGAATCCTGACTGGAGATTTTCCCTGGCAACTTTTGCCGGAATTGTTTTGGCTGTGATTATCAGTTATTTGACTGAATATTATACTGCTTTGGAGTACTCACCGGTCAAACAGACTGCCAAGGCCTCTAAAACCGGTCCGGCTACGGTTATTTTAGCCGGATTTTCTGAAGGGTTAGAATCAACTGTAGCTGCCATTCTTGTGATTGCCGTAGCGGTTTTTGCTTCATTTATAATCTTCGGAGGAAATTTGGCTTTAGCTGCTTATGGAATTGCTTTATGTGGCATGGGGATGTTGACCACTACCGGGTTTGTGGTTTCCATGGACAGCTATGGACCGATTTCAGATAATGCCAATGGCATTTTTGAGATGTCCAAGGTCTTGGAAGAAGACAAAAATCCTAACTCTTACAAGATTGTCCACAAATTAGATGCGGTCGGAAACACTACTAAAGCTGTGACCAAGGGGTTTGCCATTGCTTCAGCGGTTGTAGCGGCAGTCGCTTTATTTAGGTCTTATAGTTCGGAAATTAATATTTTAGATCCCGGTTTGAACTTTGCTGAAAAAGGGATTCAGGTAAATCTGCCAGCAGTTTTTGTGGGATTATTAATTGGCGGAGCTATGCCTTTCTTATTTTCTTCGATTGCTATCAGAGCAGTGGGACGAGCTGCCTTTCAGGTGGTGGAAGAAGTTCGCAGACAATTCAGAGAGATGCCCGGAATTATGGAAGGCAAAACCAAACCGGATTATTCCCGCTGTGTGGCTATTTCAACCTCTGCTGCACAAAGGGAATTAACTACTCCCGGATTGATTGCGGTTTTGACACCCATGATTGTAGGATTCTTACTTGGAGTGGAGGGTTTAGGTGGATTTTTGGCTGGAATTATCTTGACCGGACAGCTTTTGGCTGTGATGTTTTCTAATTCTGGTGGAACCTGGGACAATGCTAAAAAATCTATTGAAGCCGGATTATATGGAGGCAAGGGAACCGAAGCTCATAAAGCCGGAATCATCGGTGACACAGTGGGAGACCCGTTCAAAGATACGGCCGGTCCATCTCTGAATCCTTTGATTAAGGTCATGAATTTAGTGGCCATTCTGATTTTGCCTTTGATTGTAGGTGCCAGCAAATTACCCCATAATGTCAAAGTGATTGTATCAATTGTATCTATATTAGTTCTTTTGACCTTTCTATTTATCAGCAAAAGGAAAGTGGAGTATTAATCAGGTTAAGTTACACTTTAGGACATCGCAAACTTATCTTAGGCCGGTGTAGTATATAAACTATACCGGTTTTTATTTTAATTTATAAAAAATGTCCAAGCAAATTTTAATATTAGGCGCTGGTCCTGGTGGTTTAGCCACTGCTAATCTTCTAAGAAAGAAACTCCCTAACGAACACAAAATCTTTCTGATTGACAAGAAGCAAAAGCAGTCTCTGGGCTTAACTTATATTCAGGTAATGCTGGGTTGGAGTAAGCCCCAAGATGTATGCAGGGATTTAAACTCTGTTAATCGTAAAAATATCATTTTTTTCAATTCAGAGATTAAGAAAATCGATTTAGCCAATCAGAAAGTAAGTTTCGATTCTCAGGAGTTATCCTATGATTATTTGGTAGTTTCTTTGGGAGCCAATTTATCTTTGGAAGAGATTCCCGGACTTTCCACCAGTCATTATTTTTATGATTTAGAGCCGGCTGAAAGATTGCACTCTGTTTTGAAAAATTTCAAAGGCGGAAAGATAGCTTTGACTATAGCCCGACCTCCTTACAAATGTCCGGCCGCACCCTATGAAGCAGGGTTGCTCTTAGATTGGTATTTTACTCAGAAAAAAATTAGGAGGAAAGTTGATATAAAAATATTTACTCCGGAACCACAGCCAATGCCTACCGGAGGACCTGCTGTAGGAGAAAAAATTAAGCAATTTTTGCTGGAAAGAAATGTGGGCTTTAACCCTAATTTTAGATTGACACAAGTTGACAGTGGTAATCACAAACTCTTTTTTGAAAATGGTGCCACCACCGAATATGATTTGCTGATTTCTATTCCTGTGCATAAGGCACCGGAAGTGGTTAAACAAGCTAATTTAATTTCTGAAACAGGTTGGATTGCGGTGGACAAGTATAATTTGAAGACCAATTATCCCAACGTCTACGCCATAGGAGATGTAACCAGTATCAAATTACCCAATGGAGCATTTTTGCCCAAAGCCGCGGTTTTCGCCTTAAACCAAGCTGAAGTAGTGGCTCATCAGATTAGCAGTGAGATTTTAGGCGGTAAAAAACCACAACAGTTTAATGGAAAAGGTTACTGTTACCTCCAAACTGAACCGAAAAAATCTGCTGCCGCCATTGGAAATTTTTATACCCAGCCTACCCCGCAAGTGAAATTGAAGAAATCTTCTTCAGCAGGTTTTAGAGGGAAGCTGAAATTTGAAAGAGATTTCTATCAGAAGTTGTTTTAATCAGACTTCTAAAATATTCTTTTTCTTTCGTATTATCTATATAAAAGGGAGGGTTTTTGGAGAATTGTATTTTTTGTGCGGCAGAATTGGCAGCAGGTTATAATTTTTGCCCACGCTGTGGTCTCTCCACTCTTTTAGCTCTTCCTTATCACCCTTCTATTCAGCGTTACGAAAGATTTTTATTTTTGTCACTAGCAGGAATTGTATTGGGTTTATTGGCCTGTATTTTGGCTTATTTACAGACTGCAACTCCAGTTTTTGTTCTTTTTCTTATTCTCTCCTTAACCGCTAGCGGCCTAACTTTTGAAGCCACTTTTAACAAAGCTGATACGCTCATTTTGAAACTCCTGTCTTTGTGCGGATTTTTCCTTTCCTTTCTGGCTTTCCTGCTATTTTTACTTTTGAATTCCTCTGGGCAGGGCCTCGGTTCTTATTTTTAATTAAACTCTATCAAATAGTAACTAGTAGCCCGGCAGACCCTTTCAATCTAACTTGATTTCTGCAACTTTTTTAGCTTAATTTACGTCTAACTAAATAACACAAGGAAGGAGACCTAACATGACAGAAGCTATAGAGACTGCTTTGCCGGAGCAAAAATCCTTGGGCGGTTTTTCCAGAATCATCGGGATCTATTTCAAACCCAAAGAAATATTCGCCAGTCTAAAAGTTAAACCCCATTGGCTGCTTCCATTTATAATCATCAGTATTATGTCAATAATTTTTGGTTATCTAACTTATGAAGCGAGAATCTCTGACGGCAAAGCTAAAGTTCAGTCAAATCTCAACCTTTCTGAGGAGCAAAAAGCACAAATTGAAGAACGTATCGACCAGCAGGCCCGGCAGAAATGGACCTTAGGTCTGGCACCCATTTTCGTTTTAATCTATTTGGCTTTTATCTCCTTAGTTCTGTGGTTAGTATTTAGTTTAATTCTGGGAGGAAGAGGCAGTTTTAAGGATATGTTTTCAATTTTTACCTATTCCTGTCTGGTTGGGATACCAGCCATGATAGTACAGACTCCTTTAATCTTGGCTAAAAACTCCATCGAAAAAGTGCATACCGACCTGGCCCTACTTTTACCGGTGGATTTATCGGATAAATTCTATTATCAGTTTTTGGCTGGTTTGGATTTTTTTAATTTCTGGCAAGTCCTTTTGATAGCTACTGGTGTCTCCATCATTTACCAAATCACTTTTAAAAAGTCTTTAGCAACGGTTACGATGCTTTGGATTTTGTTAATTCTGATAGTCATAGGATTAAGACAGGCAACCGGAGGAATGTTTGGAATTTAAGGAGGAATAAAAAAGATGAAGAATTTTCTTAAGACATTTAGTTTACTATTAATCGTCAATTTTTTCACAGTCGGTCTGGTGTGGGGACAGAAACCCCTGACTATCGAGGAAGCCATCCAAATTGCTCTGAAAAATAATTCTACTCTGAAGTCGTCTTACGAGAGTTACCGGGCCAGCAAATCCAGTGCTTTTGGGGCCTGGAGCAATTTTTTACCCAGAGCAGATGCCTCGCTGGGAAGAAGCGAGTTTGATAATCCGCGCCAATTTTTCACCTACGAGCCACCCTATTTGCTCCTCTCCGGTAGCGCTTACAATTTTGGCCTGTCGGTTAATCAGACCATCTTCGACGGCGGGTTTTCCTGGTTTAATCTAGGCTATAGAAGGTCTCTGCAGAGATCCTCTGAATATAGCTACAAACAAACTAAACAAGAAACTATTGTAGCAGTTAAAATTGCCAGTTTCGGTCTCTTAAAGACCGAGAAGCTTTTGGAAGTTCAGCAGGATGTTGTCAAAAGATCTCAACAACAGTTGGATATTGCTAAAGCCAGATACGACCTGGGCTCTGCCTCACTATCTGACTATCTCAAAGCCAAAGTTCTGCTGGCTAACGCCAAGTTAGATTTGGTCAATGCCAAAAATGCGGTTGAAATTGCCCGGGCAACCTTAAATACCGTCTTGGGAATTAATGTCAACAGCCCCACCACAATCGATGCTAAATTGGAATACCAAAAATATGAGGTAAATTTGGATAATTCACTTAAGACTGCTCTGTCAACTCATCCTTTGGTAGAAAAATCCAAAGCTGAGCTGGATGCTGCCGAAGCTCAGCTAATGTCGGCCTGGAGCCAGCATATGCCTTCCCTTTCGGCCAGTTTTGATTACGGCTGGTACGATGCAAGATTTCCAAAGACCAGACAGGATTGGGGCCGGATAGACAGCTGGTCGGTCAATTTTAGAGTATCTATGAATATTTTCTCCGGGTTTCAGATTCAATCTGACATCAACTCCGCCAAACACAGCAAAAGAGCGGCTGACGAAAGATTAGCTCAACAGAAAAAAGATTTGGAGTTAGACATACGCACTACCTATTTAAACGTTCAATCGGCAGAGGAAAAAATCTCGGTCACCCAGGAGGCGGCCAAATCAGCGGAAGAAGATTTGAACCTTACTCAGGAAAAATACAATTTGGGGGCAGCATCAACTCTGGAACTTCTGGATGCCCAGGTCAGCTACAGAACCGCCAAAACCAATGAAGTCAATGCTCTTTTTGATTATACCGTGGCGGTCTCGGAGCTGGAAAAAGCTCTGGGGAAATATGCCAATTAACAGCAACAGGTTTTAAGGAATTGGAGGTCGAACTAGAATGAAGAAAAGAACTAAATGGTTTCTGTTCGGAGGCGGGGGTGTGATAGTCGCGCTAATAATCCTCTTGAATATAATGTCCAGCGGTGAAAAAGCCACCAAAGTCCAGACCGACAAAGTCAAAAAATCCGACCTGACGGCTTTTGTAACTGCCAATGGAAAGATTGAACCGAAGACGAAGGTGAAAATTTCAGCTTACGTACCGGCTAAAATAACCGGCTTACCGGTCAAAGAAGGGGATAAAGTTCGCAGAGGACAGATTTTGGTACAGTTGGACCCTTTGAACTATCAAGCTTCTATGGACCAAGCCCACGCCAGCTTACAGAGTAGTCAGGCCCGCTTGAACTTGGCTAAAGCCAATCTGGAGCAGTCCGAATTGGTTTTCAAAAGACAAAAACAGCTTTTTGAGAAGAATCTGACTTCCCAGGAACAATTTGATGCGGCTAGGACTCAATATAATGTATATCAAGCTGAACATGATGCTGCTGTGCATTCAGTATCCCAAAATAAGGCGGCCCTGGATCAAGCCAAAGATAATTTGACCAAAACCACCATAACCACACCCATCAATGGAGTGGTGACCGATTTGAACGCCGAAGTAGGAGAAATTGTTATGGTGGGAACCATGAACAATCCCGGGACTGTGATTATGACGGTTTCAGATTTATCCGAGATAGAAGCTGAAATAGAGGTGGATGAAACCGATATTGCCAATGTGAAAATCGGCCAGGAAGCTAAATTCAGAATCGATGCTTTTCCAGATACCACTTTTAAAGGAAAAGTCACTGAAATCGGGAACACCGGTAAAGTAGAAGGGCTGGGAACTCAAAATCAGGTCACCAGTTTCAAAGTAAAAGTTCAATTGGTAGATAATGTAGTCGCAGTCCGGCCAGGGATGTCCTGCTCCGTGGATATTATTACTAACACTCGCTCCGGTGTCCTGAATCTGCCCATTCAGGCGGTGGTTCTAAGAGAATTGAAAAAGGAGAAACCCGAAAAGAAGGATAAAAAAGAGAATTCCGAAGCTTTAGCTTCCACCGCCAAAGACCCTAAGGATAATAAAAATGATGAGAATAAGAAAAAGAAAGAGGTGGAAGGCGTGTTCGTGGTGAAAAGCGGCCGGGCCGTGTTCGTACCGGTGCAAACCGGAATTGCAGACCAGCAGAATATAGAGATAACCTCCGGAATTCAGGATAAAGATGAGGTAATCACCGGAAGTTATAGAATTTTGCGAACCTTAAAGGATGGAGATAAAATCAAGATCGATAATTCCTCCAAATTGAAAACCGAGAAAGAAAAATCATAAAATTCATGCTGATAAAAACCGAAGATTTGTGGAAAGTATATGAACTGGGATCAGAAAAAATCCCGGCGGTCCAGTCTGTAAATTTAGATGTTCAAAAAGGGGAATACATTGCCATCATGGGTCCTTCCGGGTCCGGCAAATCTACTCTGATGAATTTAATCGGTTGCCTAGATACCCCTACTAAAGGCAAGTATTTTCTCAATGGTAATTTAGTCAGTGAAATGAATGATGACCAGCTGGCTTATATCAGAAATAAAGAGATCGGCTTTGTTTTTCAGACCTTTAATCTGTTGCCCCGGGCTACGGCTTTGCACAATGTAGAATTGCCTTTGATATATAACGGTACCGATGCCCCAGCCAGAATCCAGAAAGCCAAAGATGCCTTAAAACTGGTGGATCTGGCGGACCGCATGTATCACAAGCCCAATGAACTTTCCGGCGGTCAAAGACAGAGAGTGGCCGTTGCCAGAGCTCTGGTTAATAACCCTTCCATAATTTTAGCGGATGAGCCGACCGGAAATTTAGACACCGCTACCGGTATTGATATTATGAAACTTTTTGACAGATTACATAAACAAGGGAATACGGTTATACTTATTACTCACGAACACGATGTCGCCACTTATGCCAACCGGATCATCCACATCCGGGATGGTAAAATAGAAAAAGAAGAAAAAGTAGCTAAATAAAAGTGTCCTCCCACCAAGTAATTTCGCGCTTATTATCATTCTTAAGAAATCTTAACGAATCCATTAGGCAAGCTTTATCCTCTTTAAGAGCCAATAAGCTCCGGGCTCTTTTGACCCTGGTGGGAGTGATTATCGGAGTGATGACCATTATTGCAGTGGTTTCCATTATCACCGGCATGAATAAATATGTGGCCGGACAGCTGGCTAGCTTAGGTCCCACCACTTTTTTTATTGATAAATGGGGGCTGGTGATGTCGGAGGACGAATGGTGGAAGGCCATGAAAAGAAAAGAGATAAATTTGGATGATATGCGAGCGATTGCCTCAGGATGCCCATCCTGCGAGGAAGTGGGGGCTTTGGCCCAGACCAATCAGAAAGTAAAATACCGTAATCAACATTTGAATGACGTGGAAGTCAAAGGGATTACTGCCAACATGGAAAAAATCACGGACATAATTACTGAATCAGGTTATTCCCCTACTGATTTTGATGTCGACCACCACCGTCAGGTGGCTTTGATTGGCTGGGAGCTTAAAGATAAATTGTTCGGAGCCATTGACCCTCTCGGAAAAGAAATCAAGATTGGAGACGACTATTTTACCGTGATAGGAGTTGCCAAAAAAAGAGGTTCCTTCTTGGGAGAAAACCAGGATAACTTTGTCCGAATTCCCATTACCACTTTTCATAAACTTTTTTATGAAAAGGGAGCCAGCTGGAATTACTGGTTTGCCATTTTTGTCAAAGCTAGTGATTATAAATCCGTTGAGAAAGCCCAAGATGAAGCCCGTTTGATTTTAAGAGCCAGAAGGCATCTTAAATATCATGATGCTGATGATTTTGGCATCAAATCTTCGGAGACATTTATGGATCTGTGGAAAAGTTTTACCTTCGCGGCTTTTTTTGTTATGATTGTCATTTCCTGCATTGCCCTATTGGTGGGGGGAATCGGCATTATGAACATCATGCTGGTTTCGGTCAGGGAGAGAACCAAAGAAATCGGGATTAGAAAAGCCGTAGGAGCTAAAAGAAAAAATATTTTGTCTCAGTTTTTGGCCGAGTCCGCCACTATTTCAGTGGTGGGAGGAATTATAGGCATTCTGGCCGGTTTTTCCATTGCCAAAATTATATCCATGACCGTCGGTCTGCCCTCCACGGTTTCAGCGGTGTCTGTCATAGCCGGAATTGTGATGTCTTTCTCGGTAGGAATGTTTTTTGGGGTCTACCCGGCCATGAAGGCGGCTAAAATGGACCCCATTGAAGCTTTGAGATATGAATAGTCCTTGGGTTTAAAATTCTCAATTTTTCATAAGATATGACCACTTCTGAAATCAAAGATGGAATTACCATGGCTTTTCAGGCTCTGGTTGCCAACAAGCTCAGGGCTTTTTTGACCATCTTAGGGGTTTTAATCGGAGTGGCTTCGGTCATGGGAATGGTTTCGGTTATTCAGGGTTTGAACGACTCTATGGCCGGCCAGATCCAATCATTAGGGTCTAATATAATCTATGTTTCTAAAAATGAATTGGTCAGTTTTGGAAATTGGACCGAGGAGCAAAGAAACCGTCCCGGGATTACTTTAGAGGACGCCATCGCCATTAAGGAACTGTGTCCCAGCGTGGGAGCAGTCTCCCCTGAAAATCATTACTGGAATCCGGAAGGAAACCAGGTTAAGTACCGCAATAATGAAGCCCGCCGGCCGGCCTTTGTGGGAGTGATGCCGGATTACGAGATAGTCAACAACTCTTTTGTGACCGAAGGAAGATTTTTCACCGAATCAGATGTGCATTTTAAGGCCTATGTATGTGTGATTGGGTATGATGTGAGAGAAGCTTTATTCTCAGAATCCGAGGACCCTATCAGCAAAGAAGTAACCGTCAATGGTGATAAATTTACCGTCGTAGGGGTGATGGAAAAAAAGAGAGCTTTTTTAGGAGAATCGCAGAACAACTTCGTGGTAATTCCTTACGGTGCTTTTAAAAAATTACACCCGGAAGAAATTGAATTATCTTTAGCAGTTCGTCCCGGAACTCCGAAGTTAATTGATAAAGCCATAGACGAAATCGAAGATGTAATGCGTCGGCGCAGAGGTGTGCCGGCTGATAAACCCAACAATTTTGCCGTTTCCACTCAGGAAGATTTGATGGATATTTACAAAAAAATTACCACCGCCATTTATGGGGTGATGGTGCTGATTTCTTCTATCGGACTTTTTGTAGGCGGAGTGGGAGTGATGAATATCATGCTGGTAACCGTGACAGAAAGAACCCGGGAAATCGGTATTAGAAAAGCGATTGGCGCTAAAAGGAGAAATATTCTCTGGCAGTTTTTGATTGAAGCCATGACCTTGACCGGGGTAGGGGGGCTTTTGGGAATAATCATCGGTATTCTGATTGGACTAATAGTAAAAGTGGCTACTCCACTGCCGGCCAGCATCTCTTTATTCTGGGTCATTTTAAGTTTCAGTTTTGCGGTTGGAGTGGGCTTAATTTTCGGAATTTATCCGGCTTACCGGGCCGCCAAGCTTGACCCTATCGTGGCTTTGCGCTATGAGTAATCTTTCTGGATTCTCTTTCGAATTTTAACTTTTTCTAATTTTCTTTTCTTTTGCTCCCGTAATATATATAGAGATTATTTAAACTATTGCCTTAATCCCGAATTTTTAATATATTTATGACGAGGCAAAATTGCTAAAATTGGCTAAAGCAAGTCTGGTTTTGCTGTTGTTAATTTACACGCTTGAGCCCAAACCTAGTCTGGGCCAGGTAGAGATGGATTTTAGCACAGCTTCTCCTCCTACTCCTTTTCTGCTTGATTTTGCTGCTTTCAGACAAGAAAATTCAGACCAGGTCCGGCTGGAGGTTTATTACAAAATCTTCAACAACCACTTATCCTTTGTAAAAAAAGATGAAACTTTTGTGGCAGATTATGAGCTTCAGGTCAAAGTCTTGGGGAAAAACAAGCGCCAAATCAGCGGAAATAGTATCAGCGAAAAATTTACCGTCCCCTTCTACAAAGAGACCCTCTCCCCGGTTAATTTCATTATCAACCAGGTAGATTTACAGACACCCAGCGGAGAGTATAAATTAGAAGTAGCCCTGATTGACAAAAATTCCCATCAAACCAGCACCTTGAATTTCTCCCTGAAAATTCCGGATTACCGGGAAAAAAACTTGGCCCTTTCGGGCGTTGAATTTGGCCAGGAGGTTTCTGATTCTGCTTCGGGTACCAAATTCGACAAACAAGGTAAGAAGATTATCCCCAAGGTGGAGCGGCTTTTCGCCGGCGAAGACCAAAAGCTTTGGTTTTATTATGAAATTTACAAAAATAAACCCCATCCTGCTGAGCTGGAAGTTACTTATGAAATTATAGATTATTTACAGCGCCACATACATCAGGAATATGAAAAATTACAGCTGGAGCAACCCTCCCTTGGTATCTTTAAGTCTTTGAATCTGGAGAGTTTTTCACCTAACTCCTACACTTTGTTAATCCGTATAAAGGAAAAAGGTGGCCAGAATGTGTCCCTCAAGGAGGATTTCAGAATTGAGTGGTCTCCGGTATTTTACGTCAAATCTGATTTTAAAACTGCGCTGGAGCATTTAAGGTATGTTGCCAATGAAGAGGAAATCAAAAAGTTAAAAAAAGCGCTCAAGGAAGAACAGGTGCAAAAATGGGAGGAGTTTTGGAAATCCAAAGACCCGGTCCCGGAAACTCCTTTAAATGAACTAAAAGAGCAGTATTATCAGAGACTGAAATATGCCAATGTGAAATTTAAGACCTACAGCAAGGAGGGCTGGAAAACCGATATGGGGATGGTGTATATTAAATATGGCCAGCCGGATGAAGTCGACCGCCACCCTTTTGACAGAGAGGAAAAAGCCTATCAAATCTGGCGCTATTATGAATTAAGAAGGATTTTTACTTTTGTGGATAATTTTGGAAACGGTGAATATGAACTGCAGTATCCGTACGATGGTGATATCCGGAAAATACCCCAGAGCCGGGATTGACAGATTGGTTGTATATTAAAGCATACCTTATTTCTTTTACAAAGTAGTTAGAATCTATATGCTTAAGAACCGGTGCTTGAAAATTATTTTAAACCTAATCTTTGTTTTGCTTCCACTGGCCCAGGTCGGCTTAGCCCAAATTTCCACCTCTGATTCTTTGACCGTCTGGTTGGATTATGCCTGTTTCAAATTCAATCCGCAGCAGGATAGTCTTCTGGGCCCCGGACAAAAGCTGGCTTATGTGGAAATATATTATGCTTTAGACCGCTCCCAGTTAGATACATCCGCAGTCGAAGATATACATGCAATATTAAATTTATCTATGAAAATTGAAGACTTCCAGCAAAACAATATTGATTCTCTAAGCTGGACTGTAGGTTGTACTGTCTTCCCAACCGATGCTGCCCAAACTAATTTTATCCTCTATGACCTACAAGCCCTGCAACTTCTTGCTGGAGAATACATATTGAATTTTCAGGTAAATCAAGCCAACACCAGCAAAGTAGGCAGGCAAAAAATGACTTTAAAAGTCCCTGATTTTTCAGATCAACACTTAAAGCTTTCAGATATTCAACTAGCGTTAGGAGCCGACCCGGATACTTCCGAGAGCAAATTCGTCAAAGCCGGTAGAATGATTTTACCCAATGCTACTAAAATTTATGGAGCTACTTCTCCGGTGCTTTATTTTTATAGTGAGGCCTACAATCTTTCACCTGGCTCAGCTGATAATACCTATAATGTGAGTTATTCTATTTTGGATTCATTAGGAAACATCTACAAAGAATATCCTTCCAGCAGTATTAAAAAACCCGGCTCTTCTTCGGTTATTTTGAGCGGCTTAAATATAAGCACTCTGCCTAATGGAAAATATCAGCTTCAGATTAATTTAGAGGACCCCCTCTCTCACAGCAAAGCGACCGCCAAAAAAGAGTTCTGGGTCAGGAAAGAGACCCCGGCTACACAGCTAACTTCAGAGGAAAGATTCGTGCCTCAAAATGAGCAGGAAGCCGAAATAATCCGGGCTGAGCTAAGCTACATTGCTACCCAGGATGAGTTGAGAATGTATGACCAGCTGAATCTAACCGGGAAACAGTCCTTTGTAAAGGAATTTTGGAACAAGAAAGACCCAGACCCCTTGACCCCGGTCAATGAATTCAAAATTCAGTTCTATCAGAGAATCTTTGAAGCCAATCAGATGTTTGCCTCTCAGTCCGATGATAGGAAAACCGGCTGGAGGACCAATCAGGGGAGAATTTACGTGGTTTATGGTAAACCTGATTTTATCGAGAGACATCATTACACCCGCCAGGTTAAACCCTGGGAGAAATGGATTTATAATAATTTACAAGGGGGAGCGTACTTCATCTTTTCAGATGAAGACGGATACGGTGTTTTTCGTTTAGTGCATTCCACGGCCCGGGGCGAAAAAAATGACCCCGATTGGGAAAAAGCCCTGCAAGAGATAATAGAAGAATAGCTCGCTCTGAAATTTCCGCCATTAACCATTCCTTCTTTTATACCCGGTCTTTAGACAATCTTTAAAGAAAGTAATTATCTTGTTTCTCGACCTCAATAACATTAATTTTAAACTTTGACTATCTATACTTAGGCCCGGACAGTAAACGGTCCAAAGTTGCCGTAACCAAGAGGGTCAAAACTGAAGAACCTATCAGCAGTACCCCTCCGTTCAGACTGGAAAGGCTGTTGCGCAGCCAGTCCTGCACGTCTGCCTTCAGGGAGGAGAAGGAAAATTTTGCTACCGTTTCTGCTATGATGCTGAAATCTATGAAGAATATCATGACTCCCAGCAAAGCCGCAATTCCCACACTTCCTATGAAGACATCCGAGAATTTAAATCTGGCTCGGGCTTGTGCCAATTGTGGAATTCGGGAGACTAGGTTTCGGGCGAAGTCAGTTGAAAGTTTAAATCCGGGGTCTCGTATTAACTCCGAATATAAGTTTTGGTAATACCGAAATGATTTGGTGCAGGCTTCACAGGATTTCAGGTGTTCTTCCAATGAATTCTTGGAGATAGAAGATTTTCCGTCCAGAAATTCCTGGATTTGTTCTTCGGTCCAATGGTTTACTGCCATATATCCTCCACCTGGTATTTCGACAGGAGTCTGTCTTTCAAAAGCTTCCTGGCCCGGAAAAGATAGCTTTTAACGGTTCCTTCCGGCAAATTTAATATTTTTCCGATTTCATTATAACTCATCTGATCTAAATGGAACAAGGTTACGATTACCCTGAACTGCACCGGCAAATTATCAATCTCGGTTTTTAGCCTCTGGGAGATATCTTTCTCTTCCACCTTTTTATCCGGTTGAATATTTTCGGCTACCAGATGTCCCTCACTGTCATCCGCCAGTTCCAAATCATCTAAGGAAATCATTTTTTTCTGCCTCAAGTAGTTGATGGCCAGGTTATAAGCAATCTGGGCAATCCAGGTGGAGAGTTTGGCTTCGAATCTGAAATCGGACAAATTCTGATACACTTTTATGAAAACCTCCTGTGAAATATCCTCTCTGTCCTGCGGATTGGGTATCATTCTGAACACCACATGACTAACTAATGGTTTGTGCTCCTCGATTAAAGTTTCAAAGGCCTGGGCATCTCCGGACAAAATCAGCTTAACCAGTTTGCCAGTTTCAGTCATTTTTTTGTCCTGTCAATTAGACCAGTTTGAACCTCTAAAAGTTGCAGGTTGAAAGCCAATAAGATAAATTTAGGATGTGTCCAGTTGGTAAAAAATCTAAACAATTTTGGAGATTTGTGCAACCTTTTTTAAGCTGGCTTGTCTTTTCTAATAGAAACAGGAGGAAGAAAACAATGTCCAACATAATTCAATTAGCCCTGGAAATTCTTATACCTATGGCCTTCTTTGCCAGCATAGTTTACCCTATCAAGATTATTTCGGACAACCGGGTCAAAAGGAAACTGATTGAAAAAGGAGTCAGCGCCAGTGAACTGAATTTTCTTTTGGCCAACAGATCGACCAGAGAATCAAATTCAGACCTAAAAAATAACCGTTCCAGAGTTTTTCTGGGAAGTTAAATGTATTGTTTACCTATATCTTCTTTGGAATTGATTAACTTTAAATAGAATAGAAAGGAGCCCCAAAATGGAACATATGGTAGAAATTATAGTCCCTATAGCATCTTTTTTGTTTATCTTCTTAGTGGTAAAAGCTTTGTTCGATTATAGAACTAGACAAAAGCTAATCGAAAAAGGGCTGGTGGATGAAAAAGTAAAGTATCTGTTTGCGGAGCAGGTTGATTTTAAGTTTTTGAATTCTCTGAAATGGGGAATGGTTCTAATCGGTCTGGGATTGGCGGTTCTTTTAGGGGAACTGGTGGAGAGCGAAAGATCCGAGGAGATAACCATCGGCGCGATGTTTGTCTTTGCTGGTCTGGCTATGTTGATTCATTATGGTATTGCTAACCGCGTCAGCAAAAAGGCAAAAAGCAACGGCTCGTGACAGCTAATTATTGCCGGGGTTTCTGATTAAAGTTTTGCGAAGTAGAAGTTCCTCTCCTAAACAAAGTCGATGGGTGTGACAGACACTCATCGGCTGCTTTATTCATTTTCTGCCCGTTGTGTTAATCCACTTGACACTTCAACTCTGACTTCTATTATTATTGCTTACGTTTAAAGCCGGAAATAGAAACTTTGGGTAATCCTTAAACATTAAATGATACAAACTTCCAATTTAACCAAAATCTTTGAGGATAAAAAACGGGGGAAAATTACTGCGGTTGACAATATAACTTTTTCCTGTAAGGCCGGTGAGGTTTTCGGACTTTTGGGTTTGAACGGAGCCGGCAAGACCACTACCCTGCGGCTTTTGGCCACCAGCTTAAAACCTACTTCCGGCACCGCTTCGGTTTCCGGTTTTGATATCGTAAAAGAACCTCAAAGAGTCAAAGAAAAAATCGGATTTCTGACCGGTGACACCGGGCTTTATGCCAGACTGACCGCCGAGGAAACCATTACTTATTTCGCTCGGCTGTACGGTTTGCATAACAGTGACCTAGAAAAACGAAAAACGGAAATTATCAAGCTTTTAGATATGGAAGATTTTAAAAAAGGGCAAGTGGACAAATTATCCTTAGGCCAGAAGCAGAAAGTCTCCATTGCCCGCACCGTTATTCATAATCCGCCGGTTCTGATTTTAGATGAGCCGACTGCCAGATTAGATGTCATTTCTGCCCGCAACATTGTGGAATTTATTAAAGAAGCCAAAAGAGCTGGCAAATGCATCATTTTTTCTACCCATATTATGCACGAGGCGGCTAAACTTTGTGATGTGATTGCTATCATTCACAAAGGTAAAATCTTAGAAGCCGGAACCTTGCCCCAATTTCAAGAAAAATACAAAATACAAGAGCTGGATGACATTTTTGTTAAAATCGTAGAGGAAAAAAGATGAATCTAAAAAAAGTGAAAATTGTGTTCTTCAAAGAAATGCTGGATATTCTGAGAGATCGTAGGACTATTATCTCGATGCTTTTGGTGCCACTTTTAGTCTTTCCCATCTTGACTATGGGTTTTACCAGTCTGATTTTGTCTCAAGCTAAAAAAGCGGAAAAACAAACTCATAAAATTGCTCTCTTACAAGAACAGAACGCTCCTGGTCTGACTGAAATTATTAAAAAAATACCTACCCTGGAATTGGTTAAAATTCCAAGCGATAGTATTCAGTCTGCTATCAATAATAAAACTATCCGGGCTGCCATAAAATTTCCAGAAAATTTAGAAACTAAATTACAAAATGAAGAAAACGACTCAGTCTTAATTTATTATGACCAGACTGAAATGAAATCCGCAATTGTTTACACCAAACTAAAAGAACTTCTCAAAACCTATGCTGATAGTGTAACTGATTTGCGCCTGCTGAAAAGGAAAATTGATCGTAAGCTTCTTTCACCTTTAAAAATTAAAGCTGAAAATGTGGCTTCACCTAAAAAGGTGGGTGGATTTTTTATTTCTATGTTTTTACCCTATATTTTGGTCCTCTTGGCTCTGCAGGGTGGGATGTATCCTGCTATTGATTTGACCGCTGGAGAAAAAGAAAGAGGAACTTTGGAAACTATTTTGGTCTCTCCACTTTCCAGATTAGAAATCAGTTTAGGGAAATTTTTTGCGGTTTTGACTGCTACTGTTGTAACCGCCATTCTGGGGACTACCAGTATGACTGTCTCTTCTCTTTTGGGAATAGCTAAAGGTGGTGAAATGCAAGCCGCTTTTTCTATGAGCCCAGAGGCTGGCTTGGTTATTTTAGTTTTAATGCTGCCTTTATGCTGTTTTTTTGCCGGGATTTTACTGGCTATTGCTCTTTTAGCTAAATCGTATAAAGAAGCTCAAAGCTATTTGACTCCTTTAATGTTTCTGGTAATTTTTCCAGCTATGATTTCCTTTATGCCGGGTTTTGAGCTTTCCACGAAAGTGGCTTTTATTCCCATAGTCAGCACCGTAATGGGAATCAAAGAGGCTTTGTTAGGTAATTTTCATTGGGGAAAAATTTGGATTACTTTTGTTTCTAATTGTGTTTTTGCCAGTTTTGGAATTATTGTTGCTAAAAGGGCTTTTGAAAAAGAATCGGTTATTTTCAGAGTTTAGCTTCAGCCGGATAAATCTGCTGAGAGATTTTTAATTAGACCCCACCCATCCCTTGTATCTACCCGCATCACCTTAGAAAACAGGAAGATACTTTTCTCTAATCTGAGGAGGAAATATCAGATGGGAGGTCAGTCCAAATTTAAAAAAATCCCCGTTAAATTCAGCTGGCTGCCGGCGAAGCAGAGTTTGGGTCGGATTGTGTCTGGCTTTCCGGCTGCATATTGGCCTGGGGCTTATTATTGACGTACCTCTCATAAATCGCGGACAAAAAATCCCATAAGCTCTGGCTAAGCTCCGCTACCGCTTTCTGGACTTTTTCTTCCTGGGATTTTTTGGTGACGGTTCGGTCCAGAATCTGGCGGGAGCTGCGGGCATGTAATACGTCTCCCTCCTGGTGAACCGTAAAGAACTCTAAACAGCTCGGATATTTAATTCCGTAAAATTGCTTTAACCCCTTGATTTTTGATTCGGCGATTTCCGGCACCTGAGACTCGTAGGCGTATAAAGCGGCGGTGCCTTCCTGATAGCTTTTCCTGCCGGTCAGGTTGGTAAAAGTTTTAATTAATTGTTTAATTTCCGGGAGAGCTTTTTCATCTAAGACCTCTTCCCTTCTCAATCCCAGGCCGTCACAAAAACGAAGCCACAGCTCCGGATGATTTTTTTCTCCCAGCTCTTCATCCATTAAATTGGATAACAGTTTCTGCCGGGATTGTAAATCCGGAC
>Ga0154874_152_pt1 | contig 27044 bp, 18 predicted proteins | sample Rifle2008BG19ft_FD_105846 | JGI IMG/M metagenome (GOLD analysis project Ga0154874, IMG submission 105846) | candidate division Zixibacteria bacterium RBG_19FT_COMBO_42_43
AGTGATACAATCAACTCCCGCGAGCATTGCCCCCACGAAACTGTAGATGTGAGGCAGTCTTACTTTCTCTAAGTAGTTAATGCTCACTGGCTTCGTATGGCCCTCTTTTGCTAGCCAGACCAATGCGAAATTTGCGCATACTACTAGAGCTATAAGGAGCCTAGACGGAGTGAGATTGAACGCAGGTACTGTTTTGTAAGGAGTTCCTTTGGGAATACCGCCTTCAACATAGTAAGCGTCAAGCACTTGCTGGGCCTCGTCTTGAAATGGAAAATGCGCCAGAGCGCGACGAAAATGGCTACCCGGATCTCCGTTTTGGAGAGTACGGGCCATAATTCTGTCCGCAGCCACGCCAGACACTGTGCCCAGGCCGCCATTTATCGAGACGGTGTTGGCCAGAAACGGAGTAGAAATGTACACACCCATTCCCCCTTGAACTATTTGCTGTTCCATAATAATTTCCATTTCAAATGCCTACGGCATGGTGTAACCAAAAACGATTTTAATTTTTAGTATAAGATAACAGAAAAGACCCATATTACAAGAAAAATGAGATTTCGCATTTCAAACAACAACAATAACCTCCAGTCCTTTCGGATGGGGAATTACTAAGGATGACTATGACACAAAGTTGAAAGAACTTTTAAGGGCTTTCCGCGATGAGTCTCATCTTCTGTTGCGGTGCGGTTTACCCGCCGTAAATAAGGCGGGTTTATCGCAGATAACATTTATGGTCGGATAAATTTGCATTTTGTTACTCTTTTACTACTGTATGGTGTAACCATTGAAAATATCGTATAAGATTTCACAAAACAATGTTTTTCTGGGGGATCGTCTAACGGCAGAACGAATGGCTCTGGACCATTTAATCGGGATTCGAATCCCTGTCCCCCAGAGAGGGCCTAAATAAAAGTTGCCACAAGAATGCGAAAGGGTTAAAATTTGCTTTTGGTGTGTCGATAATATCGATGTTGTAACTGACTGACCAGATTAAGGCAAAGATTAATGGTCAAACATAGTAAATTATGGTTCTTATGTTTGACCATAATTGACTAAGGAGGTGAGAGTTGTGAGCGAGGGGAATATTGAACAGAATCCAGGGGCCAGAAACCCGCAGGGGTTACGCCTGGTAAATTTCAATGAGGTCACGGAGCCTGGTATTTATGTGGATATACAGAAAAAGCGTATCTTTCGAATTCCCAGCGAGATTTTGAACCCTACTCATGCTGGAACTCGGATGGTATGCTTACCTGATTTTCAGGTAGTCAAGATCTCATCTGACCCATGGCTTGAGAAACCAGAAATTAAAGAACTGTGCACCAAGAAAAACTTGCCCATACCCGAGTAAGATTTGACGCACAATTCCGGCGCCGAAGTTAGAGTTCCAAACTTGTCCCCGATTCCCAGAATAAATCAGGGATTAGGGATTAGGGATTAAGGGTTAGGAAATAATTGTGGTATCCGCAGGCTTCAGCCTGCGCTTGTATCTCTGTGGATTTCTCTTCTTACAAGCAACATCTTCCGTTTGGAATTGGTGCCGGACCACTTTTGAAAACATAATTGATGAGGTAGATTAAATCCGTGAGGTTCGGGTAATCTCCGCTTCCATTGGCATCTCCCCGGCACAGAGGGTATGGTGCAGTTCCTCCCTTAAAAATGTAATTCACCAGATAGATTACATCAGGCAGGTCCTGCTCACCGCTCCCATTGGCATCCCCCGGCTTGCTGGTGCAGACGATGATGGAATTATTTATAAAGATGGAGACCGTTCCCCAGTTATCGTAGGCGTATGCAACTGCCAAATCCATATCTCCATCTGCGTCCAAATCCGTCCCAAAGACAGAATAAGGACGATATCCTACCTCGTAGGTGACCCCCGTTTGAAAACTCCCATCTCCGTTGTTTTTTAGAATGGAAATGTCGCCGCTGAGAAAGTTGGCCGTGGCCAAATCCATATCCCCATCCTCATCTAAGTCCCCGCTAAAAACATTACGCGTAATACCGCCTCCGGCGGAGTAACCAACCGGAGATTGGAAAGTCCCATCTCCGTTGTTCTTCAAGATATAGACGGCGCCGCCATCTTTGTCGGCCGCCACCACATCCATATCTCCATCCAGCTCGAAATCAGCAATGAAAATACCGTGAAGTTCACTGAACCTGTCCGAGTTGACCGCCGCTTGAAAGCTCCCATCTCCGTTGTTCTCTAAGACGGAAACATTCCACCCATAACGATTTGCCGTGGCTAAATCCACATCACCATCTCCATCTAAATCTGCACCGTATACAGAAAATGGCCAACAACTAGGGTTAGGCCAGCAATCTCCTCCTACAACGTATCTGACTGCCGCCTGAAAATTCCCATCTCCATTGTTCTTAAAGACGTAAACTCGGCCCGATAGCATATTAGCCGTGGCCAGATCTCTATCTCCGTCCCCGTCTAAGTCCGCACTAAAAATGGAATTTCCAAATTCTCCGGCATAGTTGACCGGTGCTTGAAAATTTCCCTCTCCGTTGTTCTTCAAGATGGCGACACCTCCACCACTTCCGTTTGCAAAGGCCAGATCCATATCTAAATCGCCATCCAGATCCGCACTGAAAACAGCTTCAGCGGAAATTCCCGCAGCGTAATTGACTGGCGCCTGAAAACTCCCATCTCCGTTGTTCTTCAAAACCGTGACGCCGCTGCCTCCGAGGACTAGGTCCATATCCCCGTCCCCATCTAAGTCCGCCCCGAAAACAGAGTTGCCCCCAGCTCCGGCGGCATAATCCACCCTGGGCTCAAACAGAGGGTCAGCAGCCCAAAGCAAAGAGGGAATAAAAATGAATACCACCAACGCAGACCACTTCAAACTTTCCATAACATTCTCCCCAAAATTAGGGTTAAAGCTATATTAAAGATAGCGCGAAAATCCGAATTGGCAAGGAAAATCCTGCGAGAAAAAACTGATTTTCTAAAAGTGGATTATTTTAGACCCTAACACATCTTTTGTAAGGGTTTAGGATGTTTGTAAAGACTGTAAACCGGCTAATTCGTTTATCCGATTAAACTACAGACAACACACACCGCTATTTATCGGCGGTGGTCCGCTTCTAAAAAGAAAGTTAATCAGATATACTATATCGGGAAGCAGAATACTCCCGTTGGCGTTGACATCTCCTCGGCATAAAGGAGAGGGAGCCGGGGCACCCTTAAAAACATGATTAATAATTGCCACAATATCCGGCAAAAGAACTTTACCATCTCCGGTAACATCCCCGGCTGTGGCGGTACAGGTGTTGAGCGTATTTTCTAAGATGGAAAAGGAGCCAGCCCCGAAATTGGCCGTCAAGATGTCCAGGTCCACGTCTCCATCCATATCAGCCGGAACCCCGTTCAGGGGACTTACCCCGGTGCCGTAATCCATTTTCGGCGCTAAGTTAAGGTTCCCCTGGTTGATTAAAACTGAAAAGGTGTTGCTGAAATAATTGGTCACCACGATATCCGGTTTAGAGTCCATATCCACATCCGCGGCATAAACAAAGACGGGATTTCTACCCACCGCATAATCCCCGCTGGGTACAAAATCACCCGCTCCCAGATTTTCCAAAATCGAAACTTTGTCGTGACGGAAATTAGTTACAATAATATCAACATCATTATCCTGGTCTAAATCGGAAGTGGTAACGGCATAGGGGTTAAATCCCAGCCAAATGGGAACTGGAGTAAAAGTTCCCGCACCACCGTTACGTAAAAGTGTAAGGTTAGAGCCCAAAAAATTAGCCACCACTAAATCCTGGTCTTCGTCTCCATCCAGGTCAGCCGCGGTCATGGAAGTTGGACCGTTACCAACTGCAATATCGGGTGGTTGGCGGGTAAAAATTCCGTTACCGTCATTCTCGAGAATGGAAATGCTGTTGCCGCCATTATTTACAGTGGCTATATCAAGGTCTCCGTCTTTATCATAATCTACGGCAATCAGCCAGACCGGGAAGTTCCCCACGGAATAATCGGTCCTGGGAGTAGCAAAAACCCCGTTGCCGTGGTTTTTCCAGACCGAGACATTATCAGTCACGGAATTGGCCGTTGCCAAATCCAAATCATTATCTCCGTCAAAGTCGGCGGCTACGATAAAGCGGGGGGCTGTTCCGCTCTGATAGTTAAAATCGACCACCAGAAGTGTGTCGTCTAAGTTTCTGTAAACTCGGATAGTATTGAAAGTAAAATGGGCTGTCACTACATCTACATCAAAATCAGCATCCAGGTCCACCGGTAAGACAAAACTGGGGGTAGTGTTGAGTGTCACGTCTTTTTGGTTGGTAAAAACCAGTCCTCCTTTATTCCTCAAAACCGATATATTGTGGGTGTTAAAAGCGGCCACCGCTACATCCGCATCTCCGTCACCGTCCAGATCGCCGCTGCATATGGAAACAGGATTATTTCCGGAGCTGTAGATGAACCTGGTGTTAAAGATTCCCACACTGTCGTTGCGCAAAACCGAGATTTCGAATCTATTATTGTTGGCTATGGCTAAATCCGAATCTCCATCAGCATCGAAATCAGCCACGGCTATGGAAATCGGATTCTGGCCTGCCAAATATGTGAGTGCAGGAGGTGCTATGTCAAAGGTTCCGTTCCCGTTGTTCTTGTAAACTCTAATGAGATTGGCATTCCAAAGAGCCACGGCTAAATCCAAATCGGAGTCACCGTCTAAATCCACAGCCACGGCTGCCGTGGGCTGGGTGCCAATTCCGGTTAATAAGTCAGTTTTGGGAGAGAAAGTGCCGTCTCCTGTGTTAAACAGAATAGACACAGAACTGCCGGTAAAAATATTATTGGCGATGACCAGATCTGGACCCAGGGTATCATCTAAATCCGCGGCATAGACCGAGAATGGGTTATTTTCGGTGGCATAATCAACTTTGGCGGCAAAAGTCCCATCCCCCACATTGGCTAAAATCGAGACCGTGTTGTCCAGGGAATTGGTTACCGCTATATCATAAGAGGCGTTGGTGTCTAGTTTAGCCAAAAAGAGCGCAATGGGTCTGTTTCCGGTAAGATAATCTACTCTAGCCGAAAAAGTGCCGTCACCATTATTCTTTAAAACAGAAACCGAATCGCTGCCGGCATTGGCAACCACTAAATCTAAGTCAATGTCCCCATCCAAATCTGCAATGGCTACTGCGGTAGCGCTGTCTCCTGTGGGATAGTCAACTTTGAGAGCGAAACTTCCGTCTCCATTATTCAGAAGAACCGAAACCGTGCTGCTGCTGTAGTTAGCGACCACCAAATCTGAATCGGCATCACCATCCAGGTCAGCCAGACAGACCGAATTGGGATTTAACCCCGCATCATAACTGATCCAGGTATCAAATATGGGTGGTGTAGCTGACAGCTGTACTGGAAGGTTAAGAATTAAAATAAAAAAAAGGATTTTTATCCTTATTCTCATAGGGTCTCCGCTTAAGAAATTTGATTGGTTTAAAGAATCGCTTTACACATAATTCATTAATATAATTATATCCATTTTAAAAGTCAAGTTGGAAATATGCAGAGCTGAAAAAGATAAAAATGCGGCAGGCTGGGATGAGGAATTTTAAACCTTAACAGACGGAGAGTGAGAAAAACTAAAAACTTTATACTTAGGTTTTAAAGAAACATTTCTGACTGTGCTTTGATTTCATCAAATTAATTAAAGGGCATCATCCGAAGTAACACTCAAAATGCCGGCTTCATTTATGGTCCAGGTGTCTGCCGTGGCATCATCATCTAATATACCGGAAGTAGCGGTAGCTAAGAAGTTGGTAGCTCCGGCATCGGTGCTGGTGATGGTGTAGGTATATTTGGCGCTCAGCATTATTTCTACACCTAATCCTAAGTCTGCAAAAGCAGTCGGATTGCCGGAATTGGCGGCTGTGACAGTCAAGAAGTATTGGTCATGGTCAATGCGATAGGCCACTTGCATAGTATATATCTGTTTTAAAATCCCTTTAGCTTCGGATTGTTTAGCTTTGGTGGAAGCCCTCATAAAACGCGGTATTGCCAGAGCCGCTAAAATTCCGATAATTACTACCACAATCATTAACTCCACCAACGTGAAACCTTTAGAATTTCTGACTGCATTTGTATCATTAGTTTTTTTCATAATTAACCTCTTTGGGTAAAATTATGGCACCTTTACTAACCCAATAAAGCAATTTCAATTCCCAAATTTAGCTTCTTCTTTTAACTTATTATCGGTCAAACTCTTGAACCTGAATACTCCCCCCCTGCTGAAAATTTGACCAGTTTTGTCAGCCACTTATTGCAGGGGATATTGCAAATAGCTACGCTATGGTGTAACCAAAAGCGGTGTTATTTATTGTGCTTAAATAATACAAATTCCTCAAAAATAAGGAAAACCTTTGCGTATATAATTTAACTTGACTAATTCTAAAAAGTTATTTACATTAAAGCCCTGTCAAAAAAAGGAGCTTCGTATGTCTAAATTATTATCACATAACCAAGTTGGTATATCTGTCAAACTGTTTTTTCTGACCAACTTATTTTTTTTACTCTCTTTGGCACTGCCTAAAATTTCACAAGCCCAGGCTCAAGTGAAGAAGACCGACCATGGGAAAACCGACACCTGTTATATCGAGATTACTCAAAAAAAGGATAAGCTAGTGGCCAAAGTGAGTATCTTCAATGACCAGAAATTATCCGGTGCGGCTATCCCCTTGAAATATGGCGACGGGAAAGCCCCTCTGAAGGTGGATTCGGTCTCCTTTCTCGAGACCAGAGTCGAAGGATTTGCCTGGAAGCATGGCGGTTTCACAGAAAAAACTGTTTTGAATGATTCTTCACAGGCGATTTTAATCGGCCTAATCGCCAACTTGGGAGGCCCTCAACCCCCCTTGGATAAAGGGAACGGCGCAGTAGCTTACATCTACTTTACTTTAAAGACCGCTAAACCGTACCAGGTCACTCTTGACACCACCAGTTTACCGCCTAATAATACCTTGATGTTGGTTGATCCCGAGGCTCAAGTGGTCCCTCTGGTTTTCAAAAAAGGGAGTTTTAAAGCCAACGGAAAATAACAAATGTAGCGGCGCGACTTGTCGCACTTGAAACAGGTGGTCGGGATAAATCCTTCGACAAAGCTCAGGACAAGTCCGAGCGTTACTTTCTTGACAACCCTCCTCGGTGGTCTTAAATTTAACCTATGAAATCTCACTGGACCGTTATCACAGTAGTCGTTATAATTTTGACTTTATCCGTTCTGGCTTTCTTTACCTACCTGGAAAAACCTCCTTCCCAAACTGAAACACCTGACGGAAGCACTCCTGAAAGCCAAGAACCGGATTCCCTGATGCGGCAGGTTTTTGAAACCATTGAAGAATTAAAAAAAATCATAGAAAAAGACCCTAAAAATCTGCAGGCCTTGATTACTTTGGGGAATCTGTTTTACGATGGCAGTAAATTCGAGGAGGCCATCGAATATTATCAAAGGGCTTTGAAGCTGGATCCCAAAAACGCAGATGTCTGGACCGATATGGGAACCATGTATCGTCAGCTGCCTAATATTGATTCTAGTATTATTTGCTATCAGAAGGCGGTCCAGGTCAATCCCGGACATAAATCCGGCTGGTTCAACTTAGGGATAGTGTATCTGTTTGACAAAAAGGATGACAAAAAAGCGGTCTGGGCCTGGAAAAAGTTCATCGCACTTTCCCCGGATGACCCGCACGTGCAAGTTATAAAAGATGAGATGGAGAAGTTGGAAAAGAAACTCAAATAAGTTCCCTCTCTCTTAAAACGAGGGACAGGGAGGGATTAGTCCAAGAAAAGACAATTTAATTTAAATGAAGTTAAAAGCCATCCTGTTTATTGCCACATTTGGCTATTTACTTTTCTTGCCTGACTATTTAAAATCACAAACCTTCTTAGATACCGACACCTTAAAAATTGTTCCCTCTTTGGATACTGTGACACCTGGCCAGAGCGGAGTTCAGGTATCAGTTCATCTTACCAATACAGTTACCATTGCCGGCTTTACATTAAGGTTAGTCTACAACCCTTTCACTTTTATTCCTGCTTCACCTCTGTATTCCAAACCTCCTCGCTCTCAACAGATGAATATTTTCCAGGGTGGCTCTCCCTCACCGGGGGTGATAACTTTTATTGCCTCTCGTTCAGTCTCTTCCTCCGGGATTATTTCCCCCGGAACCGGGTCGGTCGTGGACTTCTTTTTTGACATCGACCCACTTTCTTTCGGGGGAGACTATGAAATCAAGTTAGAGAACGACCCGGACCCTCCGGTTTATGATAATTCTATGTCGGATACATCTGGTACCGTGCTGTATATACCCATTTTGAAATCTGCTACGGTTTATATTGAAGGTGTTCTCCAGGAGGACAAGTTGCCCTTTTCGTTGAAACAAAATTATCCCAACCCATTTAACCGCCAGACTAATTTTGAGTTTTTTTTATTTGAGGATGGGGAAGTGGTTCTGGAGGTGTTTGATATTCGGGGAAAAAAAGTCAAAACTTTGCTGAAGCAGGGGATGACCATCGGAGACCATAAAACATTTTGGGATGCTGCTGATTTCAAAGGAAATCCAGTCCCCGCGGGAGTCTATTTTTACCGTTTGAAACTAAATGGGAAAACCCAAGCTAAAAAGATGCTGGTGATAAAATAGCTCTTTCCCTCTCCTTTAAGGGGAGGTTTACCTCGAGTGTAATCGAGAGGGTTAGGGAGGGGTTAGATGTAGCTGGTCGGATTTATCCGACAAAGAATGTGCTCTGGGTACAGGGACCCAGAGCTACCCGGTCCAGGGGTAGGGTCGGGTCCCCGCACCCGACCAACCGTACGATAAATCGCACCGCTACAACTTCCTGTCTAACATATAATTATAATTTTCCTGAAAATTTCTCTTGACAACTGAACATCCGTTCAGTATCTTCCGATAGAATAACTGAGGGGTATCTTTGAAAGTCGACAAATTATACCAATACAAAATCCCAGAGATAATCTTGAACTCTTGGAAACAAAATCAGGGTGATACCCTACTCCCTTTACAAACCCAAGCCGTCACCAAATACGGCTTATTAGAAAATCAGAATTTGATCATCTCCTCCCCTACCTCATCCGGCAAAACCTTCTGCGGAGAAATTGCCGCGGTTGCCAAACTCTCACAAAGACAGAAAGTCATTTATCTGGTTCCCTTAAAGGCGGTAGCTGAAGAAAAATTCTCAGATTTCAAAACCAAATATTCCGACTTGGGAATCAAGATTTTAATCTCCACTCAGGACCATTTTGAAAACGATTTGGATTTAAGCAACGGCAATTTTGATTTCGCCATCGTGATATATGAAAAATTCAACCAACTTTTAATCAAAAATGTAGATATTCTAAAACAGGTTGCATTGATAATCATTGATGAGCTTCAGATGTTATTTGACCCTCACCGCGGTCCGGTTTTAGAATTGGCTTTGACCAAGGTAGTCGCTTCCCCCAATAAACCACAGATATTAGGATTATCCGCCGTCTTACAGGAAAGTAATGGCATTAGTCCAAGTAACAATGTGACTAAGTTAAGCAGTTGGCTAGATTGTCGGCTGTTGGTGGAGAAAACCAGACCAATCGAGCTGCTTCAGGGGGTTTTGTATCAGGGGCTATTTCGCTTCAAAAAATTCAATTCCGGGGAAGAAAGCTCTGAAGATTTTCTGGATTTAAACGGCGGACACCCGTTGGAGATTCTGTTCGCCAATATTGAAAAACTGGTGGCTGAAGCGGAACAGGTTTTGGTCTTTTTAAAAAGCAAAGCCGAAGTAGAAGCCGGCAGTTTGATTTTATCCAATCGTGTCAGCTGGTTGAGAGCAGGTAATGCCATTTCTGAAATCAAAGAATTAGAGCCGACAACCTTGAGAGATAAGTTGATTAATTCACTGGAGCAAGGAGTCGCTTTTCACAATGCTGATTTAACCTACCCGGAAAGAAAAATGGTGGAGAAATTTTATCTGGCCGGTGAAATCAAAGTTATTTTTTGCACCACCACCTTAAGCTTGGGAGTCAATCTACCGGCTAAGACCGTTTTTGTGGAAACTTTAAAATATCAAAACGGAGAGAGCGGACAAAGGTCTGTTCTTATTCCCTTAAGCTGGTCTGAATATGAAAACATTTCCGGCCGGGCCGGGAGATTCGGCAGAGAGCAAAATTTTGGCCGGGCCATTTCCATTGCCACCAATCAATTCGAAGCCAACTGCCTGTGGGAAAATTATGTGGAAGGCAAATCGGAGCCGTTGACTCCTCAATTAAAAACTCTAGGTTGGGAAGAGCTCCTCTTAGACCTCACCTCCTGCTTTTTAACCACTTCTCTTCCCAACCTTAAAAATATTATCGCAAAAACTCTTTCCTACCAGAATTGTAAAATAAATGAAGACAGCTTGAGAGAAACTGTTCAGAATTTAACTCAAAAGAAACTACTTTTGTCTGACGAAACCGGAAATCTTAAAATCTCTGCTTTAGGGAAAATTTTTGCTTTGCAGGGGATTGCGGTTGAGACCGGGGTTTATATTCAACGAAAATTAAAGCAAAATCCCGAACAGAATTCAATTTATGGTGAGTCCGCCAAGGCGGAAACCATCAGCTGGGTTTATGATTTACTCCATAGCAAAGAAGGCCAGCAAATCTATGCTCCTTTGAGCTTTGAGGAAGAGAAAAATTAAATTTATTATAAGTTACTTAAAGCACTGGTTCAAAAGGGAGATATAACTCATTTGGGTTTAAAGGAGTTAGCTGGGAATAATTTGGGGTTGACTTCTCTGGATTTGAGGAAGCTGAAAATCTGCTTTCTTCTGGCCGACCGGATAGAGATTGTTCCTACTGAAACTATCGAGAAGAAATATAATCTTCGAGCCGGAATGATTAACCAGATAGCGGAGCAGGTCTCCTGGCTTTTAGAGTCGGCTTATAAAATTTCCGAGTTAGTTTCGGATATGGTCAACAATAGTCAACATATTACTATTCTTGACCATATGTTGACTAATCTCGAGCTGAAAAATTTCCTGAAGGCGCTTGCCCTGCAAGTGAAATTCGGAGTGCCGAAAGAAGCGATCGGTTTAGCTAATCTGCATGTTCCGAATTTAGGCCGGGTTTATATTCAGCGATTGGTGCAGAATGATTTGGCTCAAGCGGAGAAGATTAGGCAGACGGATATCGAATTTTTGAAAAAGATTCTGCCGGAGAAAATTGCTTTAGAATTGAAACAGGTTGTGGCGGAAAAATCCTCTACCTCATCCACTCCTATTCAAGAGGTCGATTTTTTCGCAGAGGTAAAACTGGAAATTGACGGGAGCACGGTTAAGAATCGTTGGAAAGTGGTGCTGAATCAAATCCAGCATGTCTTAAGCTATTGCAGTTTCAAATATCTTTTGAAATTGGTAGAGGCGGTGTACAGCAAACCGGAGGGCTGGATTCATAAATTGGATCTGGATGAAGGGGATAATCAGGCGAAATATATTTATCGTTTGAGAAAAGAGCTAAGTCTCAAGGCCGAAGAGGTGATTGAAAATAATGGGGCTGGGAGTTATAGGTTGAATTTGAAGAAAGAGGAGGTTAGGGTGAATAAAGAGAATTTGGTGAGGATGGGAGAGGAGGAGATAAAGAGATTGGTGGGAAAGTTATAGTTTACTCCAAACAGCATTCATTAGAATTTAAAGGACCGGGTCCCCCTTTAAAGACAAAGTTTACTAAGTAAATTATATCCGGAAGATTAACTTCGTTATCAGCATTATCGTCCCCCGAACACAGAGGGTCTGGTCTAGCACCACCTTTAAAGACATAGTTGACTTTGAAAATTATATCAGAAAGGTTAACTTTATAATCGCTGTTTGCATCTCCTGCTTTAGCAGCGCAGCCAAACTTATTATATTTTATTGTGACATAATTCTGCAAAGTTCCAATACCCCAACTATAGCCAGTAACATATACATTTTGCCTACCGTCCACTCCCAATGCCGTAGCCACGTCGTAATCATTCCCCAGTCCATTATAGAGTCTTACCCATAGGATATCTCCATTAGGAGCATACTTGATTGTGGCATAATCATCAGAAGTTCCAATTCCCACGCTCAAACCGGTTACGTAAATATTGCCTGAAGTATCCAGTGCCAAAGCAGTTGCATAATCATCAGAAGTTCCACTGCCACCGCTTCTACCAGTCACATAAACATTTCCACTCACATCCACTACCAAAGAAGAACCATAGTCGTAATCATTCCCCGGTCCGTTGTACTGTCTGACCCATAGAGTATCTCCATTTGGGGCATACTTGATGGTGGTATAATCAGAAGAAGTTCCATTCCAACTGATACCTGTCACATACACACTTCCACTGTCATCAACTGCAAGAGCAGAACCGCCATCGCCTAGATTCCCTGGCCCATTGTATCTTCTGACCCATAAGGTGTCTCCGTTAGGAGCATACTTAAGAGTTGCATAATCAGAGTTGGTTCCATTACCTAGACTCCACCCAGTTATATAGACATCGCCATAATTATCCACTGCAAGGGAGCTTGCCATGTCTTCACCATTCCCTGGTCCGTTGTACCACCTGACCCATAAGGTATCTCCATTTGGAGCATACTTGATGGTAGTATAATCAGAAGAAGTTCCACTCCAACTGATACCTGTCACATACACATTTTCGCTGTCATCAACTGCAAGAGCAGAACCGCCATCGCCTAGATTCCCTGGCCCATTGTATCTTCTGACCCATAAGGTGTCTCCGTTAGGGGTATACTTAACGGTAGCAAAATCAGTAGAAAGTCCACCCCAACTATGACCGGTCACATAAACATTGCCATCACCATCCACTGCGATAGCAGTAGCGACATCATAATCATTCGCCGGTCCATTGTATCTCCTGGCCCATAAGGTATCACCATTAGCGGAATACTTGATCGTAACATAATCATAAGAAGATCCACTGCCTACACTCTCTCCAGTAACATATACATTCCCACTATCGTCTACTGCCAAAGCATAAGCGAAGTCACCGTCATTCCCTGGTCCATTATACCGCCGAATCCAGCCAGTATCTACTTGAGCTAAAACAGGAACATAGGAAAGAAAAATAAATAGTAGAAAAAGAAATCTCCTTCTTCTCATAAAAGTAGCTATCTGCTAGAATTTTTTGATATCTAAATATAAGTAAAAATTTTTCAGAACTCAAGCACTTTCTTTAAAAAACCTCTCCCCCCTCTTAAGCTCCCCTTATTTAATCATAGCTTTTTATATTTACCAAATTCACTTTCTGCTTGACAAACTCAATTCCAATTATATGTTTAGGTGGGTTGAAGTATCACTTACCACTCCCTTTCATTTCTACCTGATACTTCTTCCTTGGAGTAGCTGGGTCGCTTTTCTCATTGGCGATCCAGCTTTTGGTTACACCCTCCGGCTTTGCCTTTTCTCCGCATATCCCGTAGGGACACCATGGCGTAGCCGTAATTTTTTTATCCTAATTTTCTTCATCTCTTCTACCTAAAGCTCCCCTTATTTCTGTCGATAAAAAAAGTAAGTCAAAACCCCCCCGATAAATCGGGGGGAAAGATAAACCTAAACCGTAAAAAAAATATGCTTACTTGTCAAAATTGCGGAATAGAAATCAAGTCTGATAATATTACTTTCTGCCCCGGCTGCGGCACCAAAGTCACTTCCTCCACAGTCAAATCCAAAAAAGACCCTGCTAAGGAAACCAAAGAGTCACCAGTATTAGAAAACAAGAAAGAAAAAGAGGATGAATGGATAGTCCAGGAAGAGCATGGCGAGCACCCAGATTCCGGAACCCACTCCAAATCATCCAGCTTTTATAGTCCCATTGACCCTGCTGGAGACACCCCTAAAACCGAAAAGAAAGAAATGGACTTAGGCGAACCGGAGACAGAAGAAGTCCGCATGCCCAAGACCAAAAAGAAAATTACCGAAGATGATTTGATGATTCAAAATCCGATTGATTATATCATGGAAGATAAACCCCCTGCTCCTGATAAAAAGAGCGGCACAGAAAAAATTAAACCGGAAATCAAACCGACTTTCGGAGAAAAAATAGCTTACACTGAAAGCACCTATACCAGCCCCAGCTATTCCAAGCATCCGGCTGACGAAGATGCAGTTGATGACGATGAGACTCCCCCTACCGGTATCCCTACTACACTTAAAAAAGTGTCAGACATTCTTCCCCAGTACGGTCACGTGTCTCATGAACCGACTGAATTCAAAAAGGAAGCTCATGTCAGCCATAGTCGTGGATTGGCATTTCTGGATAAAAACAAGATCCGGTTGACCGGCGGCTTCAAGGCTTATCCGGGAGATGTGGTTAAAGTCGGTGACCAGGAATATGTGCTAAAAACCTTTAAGAAAAACAATTTGCCGGTATACATAGCGGCCAGTGCTTTGGTGGTGTTCTTAGTTGTCTTAATGGTGGTTTTAGGTTCCAGCCCGACCAAAAACTCAGGTAACCTGGTAGGTATAGTCCTGGAAAAGGGTTCCCAAGCCCTTTTGCCTAATGCCACGGTCAAAATCAACGAGCTGGGTAAAAAAGTTGTGACCGATAATTTAGGATTTTTCCAATTTGATTTGCTTCCTCCGGGCTCTTATACTTTGGAAGCTACTTTGGGCGGCTATTCACCTACTTTGAACAATGTCATGGTGACCAAGAAAAAAACTTCTAATTTAGCTTTGGTTCTGGTACCGACATCCAAAGACCTTTATTCCCGTCTGGATTTAAAAGAAGGGTCAACCACCCCGCCGGTCAATCTGGAGACACCTGCTAAAACCGAGCGGACCGGCGCCATCAAGATTCAGAGCAATGTTTCCAATGCCCTGGTTATGCTGGATAACAATATGCTGGGGCTGGGTAACAAGACTTACGGCAACATCACACCCGGTCCGCACAATCTCAGAGTTACCAAAGAAAATTATCAGGACTGGGAAAGCAAGATTGAGGTCAAGTCCGGGGCTACTCAGACTTTCAGCGTTAACTTAAATTCCCTCAAATCCCAGACTCCCAAATTCACCAAACCCCAGACTTATGAGGATTATCTGGCTTTGGCGAATGTCGAATACAAGGACGGCAATTACAACAAAGCCGCTTCTTATTACAGCGGAGCTTTGAGTTTAAAAACCAAGAGCGGTGAGGCCTTAATGGGACGGGCTGACTCTTATTTGAAACTGCAGGATAAAAAGAAAGCAGTCACCGATTATTACGAGGCCGGTAAAACTTTCCAGGACAACAATAATAATTCCAAAGCTATCGAGGCTTATACCAGCATAGTCGAAATCAGCGAAAGCAATACCAATGCTTTTTATGAAAGAGGTAACTGCTATCTAGAGACCGGTCAGTTTGACAGGGCTATCAAAGATTTTGAGACCGCCATTTCACAATCTCCTAAATTCTTTTTGGGCTATCTAAGGTTGGGTTATGCTCATTACAAAGCCGAAAATTTTAAAGAATCAGTTGATAGCTATAACAAAGCCCGCAAACTGAATCCCAACAGCAAGCATGTCTATGTCGGTTTAGCCAAGACCTATCAGGCCATGGGAAGTAAATCCAATGCTAAGAAAAATTATGAGAAGTTCCGGGAGCTGACTACCTACGTGGACCGGGAAGCTCTGAAAGACGACCCGGAATGGAAAGCGGTCTTGGATTTCATAGGAGTCAAAGAAGAGCACTAATTTCCTTTATGGTGTAACCATCCTTACCGGTATTAAACTAAAAGCCGAGGTTTTAACCTCGGCTTTTTTGTTGGCCTGTTTCCTAATTTTAAGCTCAGGTCCGTTTCAAATTGCTTTATTATTATTGAATGGATTGTGCAGTAGGTATATCTTTTTTCTGGTGAATAGATATAATAATTTCGTCCGAGTGATATCAAGTGTTACTTTAATAAAATAGTATAACCTATTGTCAATAGGAAGATGTAAAACGTTATGGCGTAATCTTAGCTGCGGTCTGGTGTAAGACTTCTTTAATCTGCTCGATGTGAAACGGCTTGGGAAGAATAAAATCTATCCCGGACTCTTTTATCTTATCCGTATCCAGTTGGGCTCTCCAGCCGGTGATTAAAATGACTATGATCTTGCTTTTGGATTTCTTGACCTCTTTGGCCAGCTCCCAGCCGGACATCCCCGGCATCCCCAGGTCGGTTATGACCACTTCAAAGTCGGATGATTTGAATAATTTCAAAGCGTCATCTCCGGAAGGGGCTAACTGGACCTGGTGTCCCTCTAGGCTTAAAATATCCTGCAAAATATCCTGGATGTTTGGGTCGTCGTCCACCACCAGAATCCTCATCTTACGGTCCAGAATTTTGGGTGAAGGAGTCTCCTTGGCTTCTGCTGTTATTTCCTGTAGAGGTAGTCTAATTTTAAAAGTGGTTCCTTTTCCTTCCTGGCTGTCGATGGTGATTTCACCTTTGTGGCGCGAAATAATCCCGTAAGCCACGGATAACCCCAGCCCGGTCCCCTGCTTTCCCTTGGTGGTGAAAAACGGCTCAAAGGCCATCCCCTTGACCTCATCCGACATTCCGCTTCCGGTATCCTGAATCTCTATATATACCGAGTCCTGATTTCGGTAAGTTTTTAGGGTAATAGTACCCCCTTCCGGCAGGGCATCCACACTATTTAAAATCATATTGGCCACAACTTCGGTTAACTCCGAAGCCACTCCGGCTACAGGTTTAAGCTCCTTAAGTTGTTTATCGACTTTGATGTCCACCCCTCTTTGCTGGGCTTCGTCTTTCCATTTGGGCTGGGTCATCTCCAGGGCGTCTTCCACTATCTGGTTTAAATCGACTTTGCTTAAGTAAGTGAACTTGTGAACCCGGGTGAATTCCTGTATCCGGCGGACTGTTTCCGCTCCGTCTAGAGCCGACTTTTCAATCAGATTCAGGCCGTACTTTAGCTTCTCTTCTATCTTATCGTTGAGCAGAAGTAATTGCACCCGGCCCAAGATAGCACCTAAGATATTGTTAAAATCATGGGCCACCCCACCAGCCATTTCTCCTAATGCTCGGAGTCTCTCAGACTGTACTAGTTGCTGTTGAGCTTCATTCAGCTCTTTATAAGCTCTTTCTAAATTATCAAACAGACGGGCATTCTCTATGGCATCCGAGACATGCCGGGCGAAAATAGTCAGCAAATTCAGATCGTCATCGGAAAACCGGCGGTGCCCTTTGGCGTTGATGGTGATGACTCCGATGACTTCCCCGGACCACATCAACGGCACAGACATCAAGGATTCCGGCTCATCCGGAGTGCCGGGAATCTGGACGGTTCTGTGGTCCTGGTCGGCAAAATTGGAAATTATAGCCATACCGGACTGGGCCGCTTTTCCGGTTGCTCCCTCCCCTATTTTCAATTCGAATTTCATGATTTGGTCCCGGAACTCTTCATAATTGGAGAGCCAGGGCTTAAGGGTTTGCTTTTCTCTATCCAATATGTAAATGGTACATCCATCCGCTTCGGCCAGCTTTTTAGCGTAATGAATAACTTTTTCTAAGACCACTTTATAGTTCAAGGAGGAGTAGATGGTGGTGGATAATTCCAGGAGAGCTTTTACCCGGTTAACCTGGGTTCCTAATTGGAATTTCAGGTCAAAGCTTTGGATGGACATGCTGACGTAGCTGGCCAGAATTTCCGCCCCTTTGATTTCCCAATTGGTAAAAGTGTGCTTCTGTTTGCACCACATCCCTAAAATTCCCCCGAACATTTGTTGATTTTTCATCAAGGGGACAAATATAAAGGACTTGCAGGTACCGCTGGTTTTGGTCTTAGATTCAAAACCTATCTCTGAAACAATGGTGGTCTGCTGGTTATGTAGACCCAAGGGAAAAAGCAGTGCCTGACCTTCGGTTTCAATGGTTTCAAGCAAACTTTGTTTGACAGCTAGGTCTTCTCCCAGGTCCAGCCAAACCTCGAACTTAATCTCTCCGAACGAGCTCGGTTTTTCTTGCTCATCTTCAGAACTTTCCCCTCTGAAGCGTAAGAAAAAAATGAAATCCGGCTTAAGGAAATTCTTGGCCTCTTTTAAGATCGGCTCTAAGACCCAGCACAACTGCGATTTTTGCCGGGTTCTCAAAAACTCTTCAGATATATTTTTATTTTTAAAAAGATTTATTTTTTCGGTCTCTAGCATGTTTTGAAAGTAGCTTTGGTTTTTCCTAAAATACTGTTTACGGTTTGTTTTATACTGGGAAAATCTAAGGGCTTGTAAACAACTCCATAAATCCCCTGTTTTTCCAGTTCCGAATTATTCAAGCTGATTCCCTTGGCGGCGATTATGACCACCGGCACCTTCGGTTTGATTTTTTTGACCTGCTCGATAAAGTTCCAGCCGAACATTCCTGCTCTACCTACATCGGTAAAAACCAAGTCAAATTTATCCGAATTAAAGATCTCCAAGGCCAATTTGGAGTTTTGGAACTTCCTGACTCTGAAACCCAGAAAATGCAGGTACTCTTGGAGGATATCCCCTAAGCTCTGCTGTTCCTCAAACAGGAGAATTTGGAAGGAAGCTGTGCTGCCCGCTGGAGCAGACGTCTCCTTGGGAAGTAGCGGAGCTGAAGGCGGCTTGGGAAAGAGTATGGAGACCAGATTCCCGGGCTCTTCCCCTGCCTGCAGATTCAGTATCCCTTTGTGTTTGCTTAGTATGGCTTCACAGTTGCGTAGCTCCGGGGGAACTTTTTCCGGGGCAGTGAACTTGTTTATTTTATCCGCTGATTTAAAATTCACCCGGATTTGTTTTGAATCTTGACCTAGATGAAGAATCAGCTTGGCTCTGTGAGGGATGTAATTTACTGCAAATAGGATTAGATCCGAGAAAGCAACTTTTAATTGCGCTCCATCCCCTAAAATCTTATCGGTTTGGTCTGGCTCATCATCTGACTCAAATTCAATTTGTTTGGAATTCAACGTATCCGGCCATTGAGATTTGGTAATCTGAACCGCATCCAGAATTACCTCTTGTAGGTCCAATTCTTTTAATTCCGGCCTGGATTTATATAGCTGGGATAACTTTGAGAGCAGCTGCCCCCCGTCTGCCACTGCCTTTTCAATTACCTTTAAGCTTTTTTGTAATTTCTCTTTCTCGGCTACCGTAAGCTGCTCGACTTTCATTTGTAGAATTTGAGTCCGCCCCAAGACGGTGGCTAAAATGTTGTTGAAGTCATGCACCACCGTGGAGGTAACCTCTTTCATAACTTTGAGCTGGTCTATCTGTTTGGTCGCCTCTTGAGTATTTTTTAAGTTTTCATAAGCTAATTTTAATCCGGCAAAAAGGTGAGCATTCTTGCGGGCCATGGCCAGATGATGTACAATCGGCTCTAAGATTTCCAATTCTTTTTCTGTGTAGCTGTGGCCTTTTTGACTCCCCAAAATTAAAATGGCCTGGACCGGTCCGCTGTCCGCCAAAGGGACCACCAGGAATGAACGAATTTTCAGTTGAGTGGTGAGACTGTCAAAGCTGCTGCCTTTGTCGGCCGACTTATAATCTAATTCCAGATGCGGTTTTTTATTTCTGATTACTTCTGCCAGAACGGCTGAATCCAGTTTAATCTGATACCCTTTGTCCAAGGGCGAGCCGAACTTTTCGCCGAAGCAGCTTTCTAGCTCCAGCAAGTCCTCTTTATTTGAGCGGCTGAACAAAAATAAATAGTCGAAAGGTACCAGCTCTTTTAATTTGGGGACTACCTGTGAAAAAGTGAACTCAAAATCTAAGCTCTGGCAGATATTCTGGGTGATTTCATCAATCACAGCCAGAACCTTCAGTTTTTGCTGTAATTCTGGATGGGGTTGGTGTTCCTTGGACCATTTGCCCAGCCAACTTTTCAAAACCTTAGCCATATTAGGGTTTGATGGTCAGATTCTCCCAGTCAATCTGTTGGAGTTTTTCGGATTTGTTTATGGTTTTTTCCAGGGTCTCTTGAATCCTCTTGGCGTTTCTTTCGATAATTTTCAAGTAGTGCATGGATTCATCGGTTAAATTTTTTTCTCTGATTTGCAATAACTCCGAAGCTCCGAATATGCTGGTCAGAGGATTGTTGATGTCATATTTCAAATCCAAAATCTCTTTGGCCCACCCTTCCGGATCCAGAGCTTTTTGAGTTTTACTCTGTTGCAATTTGTAATCTAACCAGGCCTGACGCAGAACCTGGCTGGTCTGAAAAGCCAGATTGGAAGCCAGGCCGATTTCATCTCTTTTGAAGGGCCTTCTGCTCCAATTGCGTAATTCCCCTAAAGCCATAATTCCGATGGGCTGGTCTTCCATCAGGATAGGAATCAACAGGGCTGATTCGATTTTTTCACTTAAAGCCAGCTTGGCTTCTTGGTTGGACATGACACTTTCCGGGTCATCCTGCTTGATTAACTGGGTTCGTTTGGATTCTAACGCCAGCCGATGCCAGGGCAGCTCGGCTAAATTCAAATTCTGGTTCGGTTCCAGTTGCATATCTGAATCTCTGAGTTTGTACAGAGCATATGGTTTTAGATTCTGACGCAAAGAGTCCAAGAGCATGATTTTGCAGAAACTGACCGGGAAATAGGAAGCCACGTTTTGGGCGGTCTGCTCTAAAATTTGCTTTAAATCTTTTCTTTCTTCAAAAACTTCCACTGATTCTTTTAAGAGCTTGGCCAATTTTTCTTTTCTGACAAGTTCCTCTAAGAAATGGGTCTTGATTAAGAGCAAGGTTATCTGGGAAAAAAGCAGTTTTAACTCTTTCAAATTCTGGAATTGGAAAAACCCCGGTTTAAGATGCCCCAAAGTCAAAGCTCCCCACATCCTCCTGCGGTTTCTCAAGGGAACCACTAAACGGGAGCGGCAGCCACAATTTCTGAACCAATGGTCGGAGGCATAGTGGGGGTTGGTGGTATAATCGGTATCGATTATGATTTCCCCGGTCTGTAAGACTTGAACCAGATCGCTGTTATGAGTGGGCAGATTGACCCCTTTTTCCAGAAGCAAATTGCCGGAAGCCCCTAAAGTGAAACGGCGCATATTTTCACCCGAAGTGTCCAGAACCGAAAGCGAAAAATACTGGAAATCCTGCACTTTTTGAACTGCTTTGGCAAAATGCGGTATGGCTTCTTCTAATTTCAGGTTGGTCTGTAAAATTTCAGATACTTCCTCCAGGACTTTGAGGTACTCTTGACGGTTTTGCTCACGGCTGGTGCCGGTAAATAGCTCCAGTTTTTGAGCCATAACCTGTCCCCACAGAGTCAGAAACTGGGTGGTTTTGTAATCGAAACTGACCGATTTATCACCGGCTAGTAAACTCCAACCCAAGACCCGCCCTTTATGCTGTAAGGGAACCAGGGCAATTTTATCCAGCTGTGAGAAATTCGGTGAAATTTCGGTGATGTCAGAGAAATTTGCAGTATTTTCCAGGACCAAAACTTTGATGACACTCAAGGCTTGGGTAGAGAACGAAATTCGGGTTTTCTGAAACAGTTTGAGGGCCTGCTCCGGATTGAGGCCGCAGGAAAAAACCGGCTGCTGTTCACCGGTTGAGGCATCGGTTTTAAAAATTCCTCCCCAGCTAAAACCCAGATTATCCATCAGAAAAATAAAATTCTCTTTCAGGAAATCCGGAATTGTGCTTGATTTTTCAGCCGTGGCCGAGATTTTTTTAAGGCAGGCCATCTGCTTCAGATTCCAGCTATTCTCCTGCCTCAACATTATCCCGAAAACCAGATATTGCTTTATCCCCCGGATCATCAAAAACAATCCGGTCAGAAAGCTTAGAATTACCGGTAGGATGAACCAGTTTTGGGCTGCTAAGTTGGCAATTTGATGAGTAACGATAAAGCCAGAAGAAGTTAGAATCAAAATCAATCCCACCCAAAATCCATTCCAAATTTCGGTATAATCGGAGAAAAAAGATTTTTTAATCTGCAGTACTGCCGAAACTCCCCCCAGGGTAATGCCAAGGACGGCTAAGAATAATGCTAAGGTAGACATGTTCCCCCTCCTGCTAAAAAATTATAATTTTATAGTTAAATCATGTAAATTTCTCTATTGAGATTATCGACAAAATGGTCAAATCAATTAAGCATAACCACTTAGAAAAGTAGCCAAAAAAACGTGGAAAAAGAAACCTTTTAGCAGTTTGAGGATATGCCGTTGTTTGTAGAACATTACTTGCTCAGCTTTTGGGGGGTAGCCGGCTATGGATATGTCAGGCTGGCGGGTAAGTTGCACAGGTAAAAAAAACAAAAACTAACTGAAACAAACTAAGCCAGTAAATCCTGGGACACCCGGCTTTTTCTGATGGTCTTGGGGATTTGGGAAGGGACAAAAAATCCGTCATTGGTGATGAATTTTTTACAGTAAGATAAGGGAATCTGCTCAAAATAGGGATTTTCTATCTCTATTTTATCACTGTTCCCTTCCCAAACTTCTTGAGGGTTTCCAAAGAAACTTCCCTTCTTTCTCACCAGTTCGGAGATGAATTTACTTCTTTCCGATGCCACAAAAAACGGAATTTTAAACTCTTTGGCTAAAAGAGCTAAATACCAGGTTCCCACCTTATTGGTAAAAGTGGTTTCAGAAATACAGTCTGCCCCTACTAAAATTAAGTTGATCCGGCCTATGAAATGTCCCATGCTGGCATCGGTGATCAGATGCACGCTTATACCCAGGTCCGCTAATTTCTTAGCGAGTAATCTTCCTTCGAAAACAGGGCGAGATTCCGGAACATAAACCTCAAAGTTGGTTCGGCCCTGTTTGGCTTTTCTCAAGATGTAATAGACCGCCGTGGAGTTGGAGATGGTCATGATTTTGAAATTATTTTCAATCAAGGGCATTCCCCAGATGGCGATTCTGTCCAGGGCTTTCAGGGAATTGGATTTAAATTCCTGGGCTTTTTCGTAAGTAAAATTTCTCAAATCAGACAGGGCCAGAGATTCTCTGACATGCTCGGTGGCTAACAAAATTGAGTTGACCAAATTGAAAATAGGGACGCTCTCCGGTTGAGCCGCAATCAGGCTTTTCCCCAATTTTGTTAATTCAATCAGAAATCTTTGATTATCCGGGCTTTTAGTCTCTTTCGAGAAGCCAACCAGAATCTCGGCTGCTTTGCGGGCCAGATCCGAAGCCCCGGAGATGCGGTCTACCTTGAGCTCCTCTAATTCCTTTAGAAAGCTCATATTAGCCCAAGACTCTAACAGTATTTTTGAAGTGGAGCTTTGCCACATATTTTAGAACCTCTTGTCCATATTTTTCGACCAGCTTTCTGCCTATCTGGTCTATTGTTTCGGAAGAACCTTTGGGTAAGTTTAGGTTATATTTATCGGAAAGTTCCCGCAAACGCTTTAAAAATTCTGCCCGGGCCAGAATGGAGGCAGCTGCCACGGCTATGTCAGATTCCGCCTTAACCTTCTGTTGTAATTGAACCTTCTTCCCTTTTTCCATCAAAGCTCTCTCGATATACCTTTCATCTCCGAATTTGTCGGAGATGACATAATCCGGCTCAGTGGCCAAGGAACTTAGCAGATTCTCTATCACTCGGGCATGCCCCCAGGCCAGAAGTTTGTTAAGATTCCTCATTTTTTCATACAGCTGATTGTATTTTTCCGGACCTATTACCACTAAATTGTGAAGGCAAATCTGCCTTATTTTTTCAGCCATCTGTTTTACCTGATTGTCAGACACCACTTTGCTGTCCCGGACGTTGAGAGCTTTTAGCTCTTTTTCCAATTCCAAATTGCAGAAAACTCCGGCAATCACCAGCGGACCAAAATAATCCCCCTTGCCTGATTCATCTGTCCCAATCCAATTTTTGCTCATAGTCAATAATACTCAACAATAGTCATAGTCAATAATAGTCAAGGATAGTATTTATTATTGACTATACTTGACTAAGGATACCATAGTCAAATATGGTCAAGAATAGAATTATTTGACTATTGTTGAGTATAGATAAAATTTCAATCAAGTTATAAATGGTTACACCATACTGTAAGTAAAAGATGACCCAAAAGCAAGTTGACCAAAAGAAATTTTTATAGTTATATGAGGAAAAGCGGAAAGGAGAGGATATGCCAAGACAATTAATTTCATCGGGTTCACCATTTGAACCAATCATAGGATTTTCCAGAGCGGTGCGGGTCGGAAATCATATTTTTGTCTCCGGAACTGCTCCAATCGGGATTGATGGAAAAACCGTGGGCGTTAATGACCCCTATCTTCAAACCAAAAGATGTCTGGAGATTATTTCTCAAGCTCTGGAGAAAGCCGGTGCCAGACTGGAGAATGTTGTTCGGACCCGCACCTTTTTGGTGAACATTGCCGACTGGGAAAAGGCAGCCAAAGCTCACGGAGAGATCTTCGGCCATATCAGGCCTGCCTCTACCATGGTTCAAGTAAGTCGCTTTATTAGTTCAGAATGGTTAGTGGAATTTGAAGCGGACGCAGTGATGGAGTAATTACAACAGAGTTCAATTTAAAGTTATAGGTCAAGGCTTTGACCATCCCTTTGGGAAAAGTAGAAAGGTAAGCAAGAACCTAAATTCTCAACTAATCAACCTTCTTTCGACTGTACCCTCTCGATATACTCCCCGGTCCGGGTATCCACTTTTACAAGATCTCCCTCTTTGATAAACAGGGGAACCTTCACCTGTAAACCGGTTTCCAGCGTGGCATCTTTGGTAATGTTGGTAACCGTATCCCCTTTGACACCCGGGCCGGTGCCGGTCACTTGTAAAATCACGCTGGCCGGGATATCCAAGTTCACCGGATTTCCTTCAAAAAATAAGATTTTATACTCCCGTCCCAGCACCAGATACCATTGGTAATCCCCCAATTGTTCTTCAGACAAGGCAATCTGTTCATAATTGTGGCTATCCATAAAATGAAATTCATTACTGGCATTATACATATATTGCATCGTCTTCTCTTGAAAATCGGGCTGTTCGAACTGCTCTCCGGAGGAAAAAGTTCTTTCGATTACTGCCCCGGTTTTGATATTTTTTAATTTTGTCCAGACATTAGCCTTTCTCTGGGCGGTCCGGGCATTCTGAAAATCCACGATGTAGTAAGGGTCGTTGTCGATTTTTAACCGCAACCCTTTGCGAAAGTCACTGGTAGATAGCATTACACTCCTCCTTAGTCAGATTGGCTCTAATTTTTAAGGTCGTAAAATACGCAATTTTAAGAATAAGGCAAGTTTCTTTTTAACCCCCTAGAAAGCCATATTTAATGCGCTTCTGCGGGGGTAAGTGCAAAAATCTTGTTGTTTTACTTGACAGACAGAAAATTTTATGTATATTAGCGCCGGTCTCAATTGCCCAGGAGTACCAAAACTATAAAATAGTCGGAGCTGGATTTAAAAATCCAGTGAGGCCTATTTTTTTGTTTAAATAATCTCCACTTTTTCCTTTCATACCAAAAAATTAAATAAACCGATATTTTCTTGACCCTCAATTATCAGGGCCAGAAAAAGGGAATGCTATTCCTAATTTCAGGGATGATAGCTATAAGTGTATAAACTTTAACCTCTTAAGGAGGCGAAGTTATCATATAAATTAAAGGGTGATCGATTAGTGAAGGAAGATCAAGGTGTACCTAACAAACTTTTAACCAAGGAGGTGAAGAAATATAGCCAAATAAACATAATCGGTGATTGAGACCGAAAACGGAGGAGGAAATTAAACTGATTTCAGGTTATTAAACCTTAATAATATGAATTCGGAGGAAACAGAAATGTTACCATGTAGTAGAAATTCGATTTTGAAAACAATAATGGTTGTAATGGTAGCGACCTTAACCCTGGGTTTGACTAGCACTGCCTTAGCAGTAGTCGGACCCGGAGTCGCGCCAGACGGAGAACCGGGCGGATTTGGAGTAGATGGAAATCTTCGAGCCAACTCACCCGGTGCTCCTTTTAGCACCGCCAGTGACTGGGTAGCCGGACCGGCTGGAACCGGGGTAGGGAAACTTCTCTGTCCTAGTGGAACACCCATTGACGCTACCAATACCTTCCACGTAATTGACCTGACCAAAAACGACGACTTGGATGTTTTTGCTGAATCGGATAAGGTGTTTCATGACCCCAACACCTACAACTGGAAGGCAGGCAGCGTTCCCCAGAAAGATGATATAAATAACGGTCTGTTTCACCTTTCCACTGATGCTTCCGGAGACCTATGGGCTATGATGGCTGGTGACAGACGCTCCTTTAATGGAGACAGTTACATTGATTTTGAGTTTTTGCAAAACACTTTGACCAAAAACCCTGATGGAACTATTACTTCACTGGGTCCGGATGGCGGAAGAACAGTTGGTGATCTTCTTCTAACCATTCACCTGGTCAAGGGTGGAAAATCAGCAGAGTTATTCGCTCAAAGGTGGCAGTCGGACGGTTCCGGTGGATTTAACTATTTTGATTTCACTCCCGTGACCGGTACTGCTTTTGTGGCTGCCAATGTCGATTCTGTCGTAAATGTATGCTTTGGTGCTTTTGGTTCCACCAGCTATGACGTTAACGTCTTCGGTGAGGCGGCTGCTAACCTCTCCGATATAGTTCCAAGTTTTGACCCTTGTTTTGCTGCCCACACCTTGTGGATTAGAACCAAGTCTTCCCAATCCTTCGATGCTCAATTAAAAGATATGATTGAGCCGATTCAGCTTAATTTATGTCTGGACAAAACTGCGCCGGTAATTACCTCTCCACGTGACACCACTTTTGACTGTGTGATGGGGAATGCTGGAACAGCTACTGCTACTGACAACTGTGATACCAATGTGGCAATTTCTTCTAGCGATGTGATTACCTCGGCTAGGTGTCCAATAGTGATTGCGAGAACCTGGACTGCTACCGATGATTGTGGCAATACTGCCTCTTGTGTCCAGACCATCACGGTTCGGGATATTACTAACCCGGTCATAAGCTGTCCTTCTGATAAGGTTTTTGACTGTACTATGGGAGATGCTGGTGTAGCTACTGCTACTGACAACTGTGGTGAGGTATCTGTCAGTTCCTCTGATAGGATTGTTAACGCCAGATGTCCTATTATCATTGAACGGACCTG
>Ga0154874_128_pt1 | contig 26961 bp, 21 predicted proteins | sample Rifle2008BG19ft_FD_105846 | JGI IMG/M metagenome (GOLD analysis project Ga0154874, IMG submission 105846) | candidate division Zixibacteria bacterium RBG_19FT_COMBO_42_43
CTTTAGACCCTGTGACCGCCTATTATGGCGATAAACCTTTAGAGGCCACTCCTCTGGCCGGTTTGATTGGAGAGTATATCGGGCTTTCTTCTTTCGGTAAGCAGAACACCGTGGTCTGGACCGACACCCGGGAAGGTGACCAAGAGGTTTATACTGCCAAGGTGATTACCGGACTTTTAATTTCTAAGCTTCTTTTACCTCTCAACTCAGCTTATCAGACTGACGATACTCCGAATTTTACCTGGCAGGATTTATCATATTATGATACCGTCAGTTATTACAGGTTACAGTATTCAACGAATAGTAACTTCTCCAGCGGAGTTCAAACACTCGATAGTTTACCTGATACAACCTTTACTCTGCCGGATTCTCTGGCTCTGACAGATGCGATTTACTATTGGAGAGTGCAGAGCTTCAACAGTTCCGGGGATTCATCCGGTTACCAAGACCAACCCTTCTCATTTACAGTGGATACTGGCATACCTGCTATCCCCAGCTTGATTTCGCCGGCTGACACCACCAATGACAGCACCCCCCTGTTTACTTGGAACACTGTCACTATTTCCAATAAGGTAAAAAATTTCAAGCCCCAGATTGCTTCTGCGCCGATACGATATACTTGGCAATTAGCCAATGACATTGGTTTTACCATGAATTTATTAGAAGTTAATAATTTATCCACGACCAATTACCAACTACCCAATAATCAGGCCTTGGATAACGGGCTTACTTACTATTGGCGGGTTAGAGCCAATGATTTAGCGGGTAATCAGAGTTCTTTTTCTTCACCCTTGCAGTTTAAATATCTGGCCTTTATCAGAGGGGATGTGAACGCTGACAAGGCCAGAAATTTGAGCGATATTATCTACTTGGTGAATTATGTGTTCAAGGGTGGACCTCCTCCTATAATTAGCTTATTTGCAGGAGATGTGAATTGCAACGGAAGCGTTAACTTAACAGACGTAATCTTCATGGTCAACTTTGTCTTCAAAGGTGGAAGCCCGCCTTGCGCCTAAATTTTGAAGTTTAAATCGACCTTTGTCATTTTTCCCCTAAAAATCCTTGACATTTTGACTTTATATCTTATCTTAAGACTGAATTTGGTCTCTTAAAATCAAGCTGACTTCTCTTAAACTCACAAGAGAGAGAATTTTTGTCTTATTTCAGGGATTCTAAGGAATTTTTATACTTTCCCTGCTTAACTTTTATTCCCAAAGTTTAAATTATTAGCTTTTAAACAAAAATTTGTCACATTATATTCAATTCTGAAATCCAATTGAGAAAAGATTGTTAATGAACTTTCATAACAGAAATTCCTTAATAAAGACAGTTCCCCTTTTAATTTTTGGGGCTATCTTGCTTTTTACAGCCTCATTAACTTTTGCTCAATCCACCACCGTGGGTGGATTTACCTTAACTTTTGAGGGGGTTCACTATAATATTGCAGATAGCAGCTCCACTTGGTGTTATACTTTAGTTTGGAACGGTACCCCTCCCCAATTGAGTCATTTGACCATTCAATTGGGTGAGTGTGCTAAAGTTTTATCTGCTTCTCCGGAAAATTTTAGGGTCGGTTTAGACGGCTCCACTGGAATCTTTGGTATAAAATGGGATACTACCCTGCCTGCTAACACTCCTACTTTATTCTGTTTTACTTTAGACGGTCTTTATATTGTAGAGCCAATTCTCTTTGCCGCCAAAGCCGGCTCCAACAGCAACATTGCCAACGTTTCCGGAGCTTCTTTGACTTGTCAGGAATGTCAGTTACTCATCCTCTGTCCTTCGGACCTAAGCACCGATTGCACCACCCAATTTGACACTCTTAACTTGGGTGCCCCTAAAATCGAGGGTAACTGCCCCCCTTTCAATCTTACTTTTGCAGACGAAGAAATTATTGGAAATTGTCCGCCGGGAAGAACCATCCGGCGAACCTGGACGGTTACGGATGCCACGGGCTCCAGCAAAAGTTGTGTCCAGCTTTTTTCGTTCCAGGATCTTTTAGCGCCGAGCATTGGCTGTCCTACCGCTAAAATTATCTTTCATCCCGATACTCTTGCCTTTGACACTCCGGAAGTTTCCGACAACTGTGATTCCAGCCCTGCCCTTATAATAGTTTCCACAACCGGTTCCGCCACTGACTGTCCCTTTGAATCACTTTACACCCGGACCTGGGAAGCCGTAGATACCTGCGGAAATGTTTCGGCTCAATGCAGCCAGGGTGTTAGATATCAAAATCAAGCGCCGGTTTTAACTTTAAGTGATGACAAAACCGTGCTGAGAGAAGAAACCCTGGTAGTTTCTGTTTTAGCGCATGACCTGGATGGGACGGTTCCGGCTTTGACAGTTTTGAACCTGCCTTTCAATTCGGTCTTCCAGGATAATTTTGACGGAAGCGGAAGCTTAATTTTTACCCCGGATTACTTTCAGGTGGGCGTCCATAAGGGTGTGACCTTTATCGCTTCCGACGGCTGTCTGGCCGACACGCAGATAATTGACCTGCATGTTTTTGTCAGGCACGACAGTGTCTCCGTAAATGTCCTGTCACCGGTGAATTTGGTGATAACCGACCCCAAGTCGGACAGTATCGGAATCGATTTCAACACCATTTTAGAAGGGTCCTCCTATGACACCACTCAAGACGTCGACAATGACGGTGAAAAAGATGATATAGTCAAGATTCCCAAGCCCTATCTGGGGTTGTATCAGGTCCGGGTAGTCCCTACCGATACCGGTCACTTCAGCTGCGGTATAAGAATCGACGGTAACGACAGAGTCGAACTGGCCTCCAACGTGGTCATCCCCAGCACCGACACCACCTTTGAATATCAGGCCGAAGTTTTCCCGACCTTGCGCGGCGATGTAAATAGGGATACCAAAATAACTCTGATCGACATTATTTTTCTGGTGAATTATATCTTCAAATCCGGTCCCAATTCGGACCCTCCAGCTTTATCCAATCTCAACTGCGATAAAAAGGGGGATGGCACCGATAACATCAATCTGCAGGATATAATCTATCTGGTCAATTATGTTTTCAAATCCGGACCTCACCCCTGCAGTTGAAATAGCTTAAGGTCAACTGAGTCTGATAACTCCTGGTTTATATCTCATAGCTGGGATAATAACAGGGGACTAAAAAATCCTTGACATTCCATTTTTTCCCCTTATTTTTATGGTGTCGGGGGTGAGGGTAAACGAATCTAACGCTCTTCCTTACTTTGAAGATTTTTGATTTAGAGTTGATTTATCTATATAAAACCATGAGCAAGCTTAAAATTCTTCTGGTATTATTTTTCTGCACCACTGCATCTATTCTTTATGCCCAGGGTGATACGGTCTGGGTAAGAAATCACAACGGAGCCGGAAATGGGAACGATGAAGCGGTAGCTATAGCTGTTGATGACACCGGCCAGGTTTATGTAACCGGCCACACCTGGAGTGGAATCTCCGCAGATTTTACCACTATAAAGTATGACAGCAGTGGAAATGTTCTCTGGACCAAACAGTATAATGGACCATTGAGTGGAGATGAGCAGGCAGTTGACTTGGCGTTGGATGCAAGTGGCTATATCTATGTGACCGGAGGAAGCGAAGGGAGTTCGCCGGACATAGCCACGATTAAATATACACCGGCAGGTGATACAGTCTGGGCACGGCGTTTCAACGGACCCTTTAAAGCCGAAGATGTCGTCAATGACCTGGCTGTAGATAAAAATGGCAACGTTTATATTACCGGATCCCGGGAGGACAGTGTTTCTGCAGAAGTCACCAACATAAATTTTCTCACATTAAAATATTCTCCAACCGGCACTCTTTTGTGGCAAAAAATCTATGACCGCAGCGGAGCTCTATTCGACTTGGGCAATGCACTGGCGGTAGATGACAGCGGCTATGTCTATGTCTGCGGAAGCAGCTCTGTTCTGGCTTCCGGGGAAGATTTCACCACTATCAAGTATAATTCCAACGGGGATACTATGTGGGTGAGACATTACAATGGGCCGGGGAATTCAACCGATGAAGCCCAAGCCATTCAAGTTGACCAAAAGGGCCGCATTTATGTAACCGGACAGAGTCCGGGGTCTGGAACCTTAGGTGACTTTGCTACCATAAAATACAATAAAAACGGAGACACTCTCTGGGTACGACGTTATAATGGCTTGGGAAACGGAGTTGACCAACCCCTGGCTCTGACGGTGGGTGATGATAGTGGTTTTGTTTATGTCTCCGGCTACACCTGGAACGGAGCTTCCAACGACTATACTACCATTAAATATGATTCCAGCGGGAATACTGTTTGGATTAGAAATTACAACGGACCTGGAAACAGTAACGACCAAGCTATAGCACAAACCGTGGACCAAATCAGAAATGTTTATGTAACCGGCTTTAGCATCGGTTCTGGAACTGGGGAAGATTATGCTACCTTAGAGTATACTAAGACTGGAACTCTTCACGGACTCAGACGTTTCAATGGACCAGCCAATGGGAATGACCGGGCTATGGCAATAGCAGTGGACAGTCAGTTCATTTATGTAACTGGCAGAAATAGAGTAGGGAGTACAGACGATTTTACCACTATCAAATATTTTAAAAACCTGGAACCGGTTTTAGATTCTATAGGGTCCAAGAGCGTAGCTGAAGATTCTAATTTGACCTTTAGGGTTCACGCCACAGACCCTAATGGGACCATACCAATTCTGTCAGCAGCTAATCCCCCGGTTAATGCTACTTTTGTAGATTCGGGAAATGGTGCAGGTTCATTTATCTTTGACCCTGATTTTAACCAGGAGGGGCTATACCAGGTTATTTTCAGAGCCAGCGATGGGATTTTAATAGATAGTGAGGTCGTAGATATTACAGTATCAAATACTAACCGACCTCCAGTTATGTCGGTGGACAACGGCAGAAGCGGAATCAGAAACAGTGCCATAATTGTACCAGTAATCAGTTTTGACCCGGATGGCGGGTTTCCAACCTTATCAACCTCAAACTTACCAGCTAATTCCAGCTTCTTTGACAGTCTGAATGGAAAGGGTACTCTATCTTTTACTCCCACTTCTGCTCAAGTAGGAGTTCATCCTAACATTACTTTTGTTGCTTCTGATGGATTTTTAGCTGATACCGGGATTACTCAAATTCATGTGTTTATCCGACAAGACACCCTAACCCTTTTTGCTTTCTCGCCGGTAAATCTGGTAATCACCGATCCCAAACAGGACTCTATCGGACTGGGATTTAACACTATTCTCGAATACTCCGACTACGATACCACCCAAGATTTGAACAACGACGGGAAAAAAGATGAGGTAGTTACGATTCTTACTCCTTATCTGGGGGAATATAATGTCCGGGTAATTCCCACTGATACCGGCAAATTCACTTTGCAGTATATTTTAAACAGCAATTCACCTTCAGTTTTAGCTCAAAATGTACACATAACTAACTTGGATACTGTTTATTCCTATAAGCTAAATATTATTGAGACTCTTAGAGGCGACCCTAATCGTGACGGCAAGCAGAGTATTTTGGATATCGTCTTTTTGGTCAATTTTGTTTTTAAGGGCGGCCCCGAGCCACATCCCTATACCTTGGGTAATATCAATTGTGATTTTACCTCTGGAGGGATTGACATTATAAACATTGTGGATGTAATCGGAGTGGTCAATTTTGTCTTCCGGGGTGGCAAAGCTCCCTGCAGTTAAGCCAGTGCTCGGCCTGCCTTTAACAATCTCAGAAAAGTTCAGGTCTTTTCAAAATTAACTTTCCCACAAACCTTGACAATCCACTCCTACCCTCTATATTTAAAAACTTGAAGAAAGTTGTACATCTTTGAGTCTATGCCGAAAGCGAATTGGCATTTGACAATCTTGAGGTCATTTAAGAGGGCAAAGGTTTAATCAACTATTTTGGGGTAGGAATGATTGAGGGTCATAAAGTCTGTGTAGTAATCCCCGAATGGAATGAATTTGATAAAGCCATCTATTGTGCCCAAAAAATTTTACAAGAAGTACCCACAGTTGACAAAATCATTATAGTGGATGATGGTTCTGAGGGCTTTCAAAATAAACCTGTTGACCACAAAATCGACCTGCTAGCCAACCAAACCAATCAAGGCACAGGTTTTACTTTTATAACAGGGATAAATCATGCTTTAAAATCCGGTTATGACTTTGTGATTTGTTGGACTCTGTTGGATCGGGGATTTTTCCCGGTAGATTTTAAAAATGTTGTAGAGGGACTGACAAAATCTGAAGTGGTCTACGGTGTCAGAGTCAAAACCGGTCAGAATAAAGAGAGTTTCTCCCGCTGTCTGGGAAGAAGGCTGCATATTGTGCTGTTTAAAATCCATGCCAACTTCTGGCTTAAAGATTCTACCATCGGGATGAGAGGTTTCAGGAAATCTGCGTTTGAAAAAATCGGTTTGCCCAGTGAACAATTTTTGCGAATTAATTCAGAGAATAAAAACTGGAGCTGGTTTTTTAGATATGGCTTTGAGACCTGGATTTTGCTGCAGGCCTTTAAGAGTGGGTGTTCTGTGAACAGTTGTACGGTACATGATTTGGGTGCGACCAATTCCAGTATAAAACTTTTCGGAAAAAACTCTTTTAGGTCAATTTACACTCCCTTTTTTAGAAAGGTAAGTTTTTCCCAACCGGATGGAGTAGCCAAAAAATGAAGCTTAAGTTTTTGAGAACTTTTGATGTCAAAATAGCTGCTTTACTGTTTCTACAACTGATTTTAATCTTTCTGGCTTTTGATTTTCAGATTTTTATGGGGGGAGACGTTCATTCGGATATTTTGCTGGCAGAATCTATTCTCTCCGGGAACGGATTCAAAGATATCTGGGACCCCCAGCAACCGCAGGATAACTGGAGAAGACCGGGTATGCCAGTTATAATTGCTTTTCTATATCTTTTATTTGGTCATCATTATTTAATTATCAAGCTTTTAATGGTTCTGCTAACCTTGGGCACGACCGTGCTTTTATATCTGATTTTTAAAGCTGAAATGGGTTCTAATTTATGGTTTTTGCTTTTGCTTTTTATTAGCAGCGCTACTATTTTGGAGTTTGCGCGCTACGAATTGAGTGAAATCCCCTATTTATTTGTGGTATTATTATCCATTTATTTCTGGAAAAGACAAAAATATTGGGCCACCATCCTTTGTCTTATTATAAGTTATCATATCCGAACCGAAGCTTTGGCATTAATGGGAGCTTTCTTAATCTTCTATCTTTTTCAAAAAAATTGGAGAAATCTTATAATTTTTGGAGCTTCAATCCTAGTGGGCATTTTACCCTGGACTTTGAGATCAATTATCATCGGGGGTAATCAGCAGATAAAAGTCCTCTTAGCCAAAAATGAGTATTATCTGGATGCCGGGATGATTGGATTTACCGATTTGATACAAAGGGTCGTTCACAATTTTAAATTGTATTTTTTTAAATACGGAGGAGGTGTGATTCTCAATACCGAAGGATTTCTTTCCTTTCTGATTATGCCGCTGGCTCTAGTGGGATTAACGCTGTTTATAAAAATGAGCCGGATTGGCAAAATTATTTTTCTATTTGTAATTTTTCACCTACTGATAATGCTGTTGTGGCAACCTTCAGCTACTCACTTTCGCTATCTGATCACCATCTCCCCCTTTTTGATGTTGGGACTCATCTATGGCTTTTTTGGCACCGTTAAATTTATAAAGGAGCTATTTTGAGAAAAATTTTCTGGCTGGTAATTATCTTAAACTTCATCTTGCTAATTCCCAGGTTCAAAGCTAATCTATCGATTTTAAAGCGGAATTTAGCAGGAGAGATAAGAGCTAGCAATCGGATGGAGCTAAATGAACTATTAAACGCTTTTGACTGGTTGAAAAGACAAAAAGAGCGCAGGGCTATTCGAGAGGACGCAGTAGTAGTCTGCAGACAGCCTCAATTTTGTTATTACTATTCTGGATTTAGGTCCATCAATTTTCCTTTTACCGAAAATCAAGATGTGGTATTTAATGCCCTTATCCAAAGAGACCTAATAATTGCGGAGAACACCGAACCTTTGTGTATACTTTATCTCAATAAGGTTGTTTTTGATAGTGTCAAATATTTCCAATTGCTTTACAGAACCGGAGGGAATCCACCCATTTTGGGGATTTTTGCAGTCAAAAAAGATGAAGTAGCTAAACTTTTACAGGCCCAACAATAATTTATTTTATTTTTTAAATTTTTTGCTTGACAAATAAAATAGCAGTTCTAGATTTAAGACAGTAACTTCAGCTCTTTGAAAACAATTTTAAAGGGAAGCTGGTGAAAATCCAGCACAGCCCCGCTACTGTAAGTGGCTACGAAAACTAAATTTTCGCGCCAGTGACCGGGCATACGAAGATGCTTTCAAGGGACGAAGTCAATAGACGTAAACCTTAGGTTTCTGGCGCGGATAAACCATTCGAGGTGATGAAAAAATCTTCTCGGAGAAGGTTGGCCAGTAGGTCTGAAGCCATAAGTCAGGATACCTGAAGTCCCCCGATATATCGGGGGGCACCTTCGTGGGTGAGGTTTGTAGGCAGTCAAACTTTGACACCCCAACTTGCGAAGGTTGGGGTTTTTATTTAGCAAGTAGAAAACTTTCAAACTCTTTTAAAAGGAGGATTAAATGGCATACTTATTTGTAATCATAGGAGTTCTATTCCGGCTTATCCCTCATCCTGTGAATTTTGCCCCTATTCTGGCTATAGCGTTATTCGGGGGGACTTATCTGAACAGAAAAACTGCTCTTTGGGTTCCTATGTCTGCTTTAATCATCAGCGATTTATTTCTGGGAACTTATTCCCCTCTTTTGATGCTGTTTGTCTATGCCAGCACTTTGGCCAGCTGTCTTCTGGGTTTATGGCTGCGGAATCACAAGAATGTTTTGAATATAGTTGGAATTTCTCTTGTCAGCGCTGTAATATTTTATCTTTTTTCTAATTTTGGGGTCTGGATAATGCCTTCGGGGTATCCTCATAATTGGGCCGGATTAATTGAATGTTACCTGATGGCTATCCCATTTTTGAAAAACAGTGTGGCAAGTAACTTAATTTACACTGCGGTCTTTTTCGGAGCTTATGAGATGGCTCAAAGTTTGTTGAGAAAAAGAAAACTGGCTGCTACGGTTAAATAATTTTCTGAACAGAAAAATTAATTTTGTTTTAAATGAAAAGTGTTATAAATCCTAAAAGTGCTTTCTTAAGCTTACTACTTTTATTTTGTCTATTGAGTTTCGAATTTACTCTGGCTCAATCCACCAAAAAAATCGAAGGGTATATTTTAGAAGTTGGAAGCTTCCGTGCCGCCTCCGGCGCTAAAATCCAGATTGAAGGCACCAATTATCAGACTATTTCGGATTTGCGCGGATATTTTTCTTTTGAAAATATTCCCATCGGTAATTACCAGTTGAAAATTTCCTCTCTGGGTTATAAAGAAAAATTGCTATCTGAAATGAGCATAACCACCGACCAGACTTTGAAATTAACAGTTCACTTACATCCTGACCCGATTCCGATGCCGGAAATTGAAGTGGTTGAAAAAAAAGATAACCTGCCGGCGACTACCTCATCTAATTTAATTTTGACTAAAGAGCAAATCCAGAGCACCAATGCAACCAACATTGGAGAAGTTTTAAACTCAGTTCCGGGAATCTATGTCAGGCAGACATCTAATTCCGGCAAAGCTTATGTATCCATCCGTGGCTCGGCTTCCAATCAGGTTTTGGTTTTGCTGAATGGAACAGCTTTAAATTCAGGGCAGGATGGTGAGACTGATTTAAACTTCATTCCCTTAAATCTGGTGGAAAAAATTGAGCTGAGCAAAGGCGGTCGGTCAGCTTTTTATGGGACAAATGCTTTGGCCGGAGTAATCAATATTATTACGAATTCCAAGCTGAACTATAATCAACCTTCTTACCAAATCAAAAATACTCAAGCCAGTTTCGGCACAGGAATTTGGGATTTTTCTGTTCAAAGGGACATTGTCCCTAATGTTGATTTCTCTTGGGCTTATAACCAGTCTCACAGTAAAGGAGATTTTAAATATGATGATCCTGATGGTATAAAAAGAACTAGAGAAAATGCCGGCAAAAATTCGGAAAATTATTTCCTCTCCACTGCTTGGAAAAAAGACAAAATTTGTCTCGGGCTGTCAGGGCAATATTACGAAGCGGTCAACGAGATGCCGGGTGACACTCTGCAGTTAAACCCCCTGGCCAAAAATTATGACTATCGGGGAATTTACAGCTTGAATTACAATCAGGAATTGAAAAGCTGGTGGAATCTTGAGGCGAATATCACTTATCAGAGATGGTTACAAAAATTTTCAGACCCCTATTCTTATATCAAAATTGAGGCGGATTATCTCAATCAGCAGACTGGCTTTGATTTTATGAATAATTTTGCCTTTACTCCACAGAGAATAATCAAATTAGGTTTAAAAGGTGAAATAGTAACTTTAAACGGAAAAGATAATCTTAGGCCCTCCCAGAGCATCGGAAAAGTGAACCGGAATATGGGAAGTGTTTATTTAAACTGGGAAGAGAAAATAATTTTCCCTAGAATATCTTCTTTTTTGATTTTAAATTCTGCTGGACGATATGATAAAACTCAAAGCTTCGCAGCCAACTGGTCTCCCCATTTTGGCTTACTTCTGTCTCAAGGGCAGAACTGGGTCAAAAGAATTAAAACCAACTGGGGAAAATCTTTTCATAACCCTACTCTGAATGCTCTATTCTGGAAGACCGATGTTTTCGCCACCGGCAATCCAGATTTAAAGCCGGAGCGAAGTGAAGATTTTGATTTAAGTGTTGAAACGGAGCTTCCCCTTGCAGGAAAAATCTCTTCCGGGATTACATATTTCAAGAGCCGGGTTAAGGATATTGTCGTCTGGCAAAGAAGATTTGACGGAAAATTTATGCCGGTTAATGTGAGCAGAGCTTATATATCCGGCTGGGAGCAGAACTTTAACTGGCAGAGTAAAAATCAAGTGGTCGGCTTGGAATTTAACCATACTTTGACCGAGGCCATCAACTACAGTGGCGTTTATCCCAAGGACGGGAAATATCTGGTTTTCAGACCCAGACATATCTATAACTTAAAGTTTTACTTTAATCCTCGTCCATTTGCTTTCAATTTCAACTCTCACTGGGTCAGCAAACGGTATATCCGGGAAGAAAACACCAAGTTACTGCCCGGCTACAAAATTATGGATTTAAAATTGGGCTATAATTCTAAATGGAAGAAGTTGGGCTATCAGCTCTCGTTGGGGGTGAATAATCTGACCAATCAGAAATACGAATTGATAGAACGTTATCCTATGCCTGTCAGAGAATATCAGGCCAGTTTGGCTTTGGAACTATAATGAAAAAAATAATTATCAGTTTAGTTTTGACTTTAGACGTTTCAAACTTTGTTTTTGGTGCCCTGCCCAAAACTTTGTATGTGGTCAACGGCTTGGCGGAAACTTTATCAAAGATTAATTTGGAAAATGGCTCTGTCACTAATCACATCACAACTTTAGGAGTGGCGCCAAATCAAGTGGTGGTTAAAGGAACCCGGGCTTATGTGGTCAATTCACTTTCTTCTAATATCCAGATTATCGATTTGACCGCTGATACAACTCTGGGCTTTATCAGTTTAGGTGCTAACCGCAATCCCTGGGCTATAGCTTTTTTAGATTCCCAGATAGCATTTGTCACAAATTTTGCCGCTAATACTCTTTCTAAAATTGATGTTATGGCAGAAACAGTTTTAGCTGAATTCCCCGTCGGTCAATCCCCTGAAGGATTGTATATAATGAACGGGAAAGTTTTCATCTGCAACACCGGTTTTAATCCCAATGACTTTTCCTATGGTCAGGGAACCGTAGCTGTCTTTGACCCTCAAGCAGACACAGCAGTCGCGACCATCAACGTTGGAAAAAATCCTCAAGCTTTAAAAAGAGATTACCAGGGAGAATTATATGCGGCCTGTACCGGTGATTATGGAGCAGTGGAAGGCTCGGTCTATGTGATAAATCCCAACACCAATTCTGTAATTGACAACATTTTAATTGGGGGTACCCCGAATACAGTTGGCATTTCCTGGGATGGAACCGCTTATTTATCTGCCGGAGGGTTTATCACAGATGGTTTGGTCTACACTTTTCACAGTCAAACCGACTCGGTTTTAAGAGGAGAGGCCAATCCTATCTTGGTTGACCTCGGTGCTACGGATGTTTTGGTCGATAAATCCGGTTTTTGCTATGTGGCTTGCTTTTCTTCCTCCACTGTTCAGAAGATTGATGCAGCCGGGAATATTTTAGATACCTTTTCCGTAGGAGATGGTCCCACTTCCTTGAGCATTTTTGACCCCAGAAAAATCGGAGATGCCAATGGAGATGGGAATACTCAGTTGGCTGATATAATTTTTATGGTGAATTTTATATTTAAGGGAGAAAATCTACCCAACCCGCCTGCATTTGGGGATCTAAATTGCGACAGGAAGGTTAACTTGGGAGATATCATTTACTTAGTCAATTTTATCTTCAAGGGGGGAGCCCCGGCTTGTGACATTTAGCCCTAAAATAGCCCTCAAAATGAACAAATGTTAAAAAATCTTACAAAAAACACTTGACAAAAAAAGGCCGTAGCTTAAATTATTCACAGAAGCCGCTTGCATAAGGTAGGAACAGCTTTGCACAGCGAGAGGGTGTGAGACCTTCAGAGAATAGGGAACTTTGAAAAGGAGGATTGTGAAGAAGGCTTTAAGATAAAGACTCACCGACTCTTTAATTAAACATAACAACAAGTTAGTCAGTCGGCTTAAAGTATCTCTTCAGATAAAATCTATTCAGTTTTAAGCCACGACGGAAAATTTAAGTTTTAGGTCATTGGCACATAACTTGCTTAAAACCGGATAGTGAAACTCTTCGCGGTTTGAAAAACGGGAGTGGTGTGGTTCTGGACAAAACCAGAATCACCCCGTCTGAGTACGGGGCATCCCCCCTCCACCACTCCCTTTTTATTTGCATAAAACACAAAGCCCCGATTTTCTGTCGGGGCTTTTTATATACCGGTATCAATTCCTGTGATACACTATCAGTTCTATATCATATTTCTTTAAGTCGGCAATGATTCTCAAATTATTTAACTTCTTTTGAGGGTTCATTTTTATTTACTTGGCTGTTGTCCCCATCTGTTTTCTGGCAATAGCCGCTTTAGCCGCCCTCACTGCTACTTCCCTGTCTACCCCGGTAATCTGGATAATTTGCTCTACGGCCTGGTCAATCCATTCGGTCCAGTTGGACGTAGGATATTTGAGAACGAAATAATCTGTGACATCATCAGCAATCAAAAGAATATGCTCCGCCAACTTTTTCTTCTTATCGGTGGATAAGTATGGCACCAAATACTTTTGAACCACCCATCCCAAGAGTAAAAGCCCTAAACTTCCCAGACTGGGGAATAATGCTGACTCGATAAAATTAAACATAGTGCTTCTCCTTTCATTTTAAATTCAAAAGGGTAGAGCGGGGTCCCTGCACCCCGCTACCAATCATTAAAAACTCAACTCCCAACTGCTTTGATTAGGCACAATAGTTTCTAATTTCAAAATTGCCCCGGAAGTTACAGTGACGGTGAATAAATACTTGGTATTGTTAGGATTTAAAATTGTGTTGGGATAGAGGTCTAAAAACCAATAGCCGTTAGCATCAGTTGTCGTGGTTTTGTAATAGGGGCTGATTAAAACCAGCTGATAGCGTAACGGGACAGTCTTAATCAGCGCTTCAATTTTAGCTCCTACAACCGGTAAATTATTGATATCTTTGACATAGCCAAAAACTCTGCACAAAGCCGGTGAAGGTGGTGTTCCTGGATTAAAAGCTGAACCATAAAAAGTTTTGCTAGTGGCGCCGGCCACGATAACTGATTCAGGAACAGCAAAAACATACCCAGGTTTGAACAATCTGACTTTGTATGTTGCATCGTTCAAAGAGAAAATTGCCTGTCCTAATGAATTAGAGGTTAATAACCCTTCAGTGGAAGTTTGGGCTTGATTTAAGACCTGAACTTGTACTCCGTTTAGAGTAGTGACCGAATCAGCGGCATCTTTTATAGTCAGAGTGACCTGATTGGCGCCGGTCCCGGTTCCGGATGTCAAAGTTCTGGTGGACCAGGACCAAACATGGTTGGCAATTGTGTCCGGATTGGATGAACCGGCATTTACTGCAAAAACTTTGGGAATAGTGTCTGATAATGTTATCGGGTTAGAAAAAGACCAGACTTTTTCTGCTGATTTGTTGGCAATTTTTTCTCCGATATTAGTTGTATCAGTCAAAGTCCGAGTCGCATTATCCCAGGGGTTATCATCAACCGCCGAAATATTTTTATCTAATCTGTCTAAATTACCAGCTCGAGCAGAAGTGTAATCCGAACCTGATGGAGGTATAATTCCGTTTAAACCGGAAATTTCTGCCATGACTAAGGAGCTTTCCGCAATGGGATGTTGAATTTTATTCAGACCAAAACTTAACACCTGCCAAGTGCAAGTCTTTACCCGTACCGTTTTCCCATTTTTAAAAGCAGTGATAAAGGACAGATATTGACCGAGATTGTTGGACCCATCGCTGACTTTTATTTTTTTCTGATAGTATCCCGTTCTGGTTGAAGAGGTAACCTTAGAGGAATCCACGATGACGTTAGAACCTCCGGTAACGGTCCGAAACCATTTGAACCAGACCGAATCAACGTCAGAGAGATTTAAAAAAGTTGTATCAGTAGTCCCAATGGTCAAAGTCAAGCTATCAGAAGGGGCATAAACTTGAGCCAACCCATCACTGTAAAAGAAAGTCAAGATTGAGAAACTGAATACCGTCAAAATTATCAATCTTCTAATCATTGATTACTCCTTTATCCCGAGCGAAGTCGAGGGATTTATACTGAGTGCAGTCGAGGGGTTTGTCCAGAGAAGGTAGAATCCTCTTTTATTTTTTTGTTTATATGACCCCTCTTTAGAATTTTCTGCGAGCTCATCTTCATCATTCAAAATCCAATCCGGCCTTTTTCTGCCTGAAGGAACTGTATAAGTGACATACAAACGGGGCTGCCTGGTAGGTGGAGAGCCTTCTTCAATGAGAGTCCTTTCTGAAGTAAAAAATCTTTTCCAGGTCCCGGAACTCCCTTCATCTTTATTTTTGAAGATGAGCCCGTAATTTTCCCAGGTGCCATTCACCCAGTTTTGAACTGCCGTGGTAAAATTATTCCACTGATACCAACCTGCACTCGTAACCGAAGCTGAATCAATTATATCAGAAGTATCACCACCCGCCACCGTCCACAAAGTATCCGCTGAGTTCATACGCCGGTATTTCCAGTTCACCTCCATCTCCATCCAGTTGTTGGTTACTCTCAAAGCTCGGATTATCCGTGCCGAAGAGTCGGCCACTGCGTTGCAATAATGGGAATCCACGGCGGTAGCAATGGTAGCATTGGAAGGAATATCAGATAAATCATATTTGGTGATTCCGCGATTATGGGTAGTAGTGGCAGAGGAACCAACCGCAAAAATAGTGTCGTTGCCTCGATTCAAAGTATCCGGTGAATACAAATAAGCGTCAAAGACATCTGAGGTATCTATAATCTCAATCGAGGGGTCGAAAGTAATTTGTCCGGGAGATAGTTGAACCAGGTCCTCATATCTCATTCCCACCAGCATAAAAAAATTATCTCCCACTTTCACTAATCTTTTTCGCAGTGGAAAATTCAGGTTCAAACTATCCGGGGATATTTCCGGAATGACAGCTTGAGCCGGCAATTGTAAAATGGGATTGTGCCAGTCATTTCCTAAGTTGATAAATTCAAAACTATTCAAACCCTTCTTCCAATCGAACTCTTTTTCAGCTTCAAAGAATTTCAAATTAAGCTGCCCGATGCCTAAAGCATAAACTAAACAGAGCCAGGTATTGGTGGGCAAAATTCCGAAACTAATCGGAGCAGGTAAACTGACTCTGGCTGTTTGGCTCAAAATCAGAAAACTCTCCAAATTATCCGGCTGATAGGAAATTTTATAATCCGCATTGGGAAAAATATTTTTCACCAGCAAATTATTTTTTGAGATTAAAGGTTTTGAGTATTGTGCATCTTGAACTGTAAACCAAGCTGTCGAAGCTTCATCGTAGTAAATTAATTTCAGCAGACGAGAATAGAGCCAATGCCTCCCGTAGCTAAAGGCGATTCGACCCAGAGTATCTGCATAAACTTTATAAATCCCTTTTTCCACTTTGAACAAGGTGTCGGCAACACTTTCCCAGACAGGATTGATTTTGCTCCAGCCGGAGGGAGAAGTTTGATCTCTATAAAAAAGAGGTGAACCAGAGATAACCAATTGGTAAGTCTCCGAATTTAGCTGGGCCCGATAAGTACCGTAATTCAGAATGGTAGTATCTTCTTGAGCTAATGCACACCCAAAAGAGACCACCAGCAAAAATTTAAAGAATATTGCTTTGTAAATTTCTCTTATCATTTTTTCTCCTCAAAACCTTGGCGCCGGTGAAAGCCAAACTCCCGGCCAAAATTATATCCAGCATCCGGTCGAAAACCGACCTTCGCAAATCTTTAAGTTCCTTTAAATCCTGCTGAATGTGGCTCATATCACTTTTAATCTCCGCCAATGCAATCGAAATCTGCTTGAATTCTTCAGAATTCTTTTCCTTGAGAGTTACAAATTCATCTCGCTTGACATATTCAGTTCTCCCAAGATTGCAGCAGCCCACCAGTATCAAAACCCAGATTGACCAAATTATGCTTTTATAAAAGCTAATTTTCTTCATTTTATTCTCTCTGATTCATTTCAGATCTTTCTATCTCATCTTGCTTAGAATTTTCCTTGGCAATTTTATTCTTTCGTTTTCTCGTGCCTCCGTGATTCAAAACTTTGTGACTTTCGCTTTCCTTGTGTTTTCGTGATTCTGGCTCGCCTAAAACTCCCTTCCTCAAATCTTCTACCATCTCCCAGAAAATCTTTTCTCTTTGACTTTCATCTTTGATTTTGTATTTTAATTCCACGATTTTCAAAAGGTCTGATAACTTTTTCTCTAAATATTTTGTTTCTAACTTTGATGCCAGCCTCCTTTGAAAATCTTCCAAAAGCTCCCAATCCGAAATTTCCAGCTTCGTTTTCTTCTTGATTTTCAAATCTTACTCCTTTTAAATTTTCTGTAATCAAATTTCAGCTGTTAAAGCCAATTTTCTTCCACAATAGGGACAGGTCTTGACTACCCCCGGACCGTCGAACAAAATCTCTTTCCCGCAATTATCACACCACCACTCAATTCTATCTGTAATCAACATGTGTTTTCGTTTTGCTTTTTTTCGTGACTTCCCTAATTTTCGTGCTCTCGTGTTTCAAAATTTCGTGTCTTCGTGATTCAGAACTTACCCATTCTCAATTATCACCAAATCAACTATCCCGACTGTTTGCGACTGTGTCAACTTGGCAATTTTAAAATTGGCGTTGGTTTCCGGACCAACTACCAAGCAGGCCACTTCATTTTTCTGCAGGAGTAAAACTTTGGGAAAACTAATTGAAGAGGGCAATTGATTCCCTTTTATATCATACAAATTGGAGAAGCTCACAATTTGCTCTAAGCCACCTAAAATTTCCCGGGCAAAAATAATTCTTTTGGAAGTATCTCCGATTTCGGTCCAGAGCAAAAGCGGAGCTACCGCAGAAAACTCCCCGTAGACCGAAAAATTATTCACCACCCAGACTCGTCTCCCTCTCAAATAATCCAAAGTAATGTTCATTTCTTTTAATTAGCTTTTAGTTTTTCTTCGTGCTTTTCGAACTTTTGCTACTGCATGGCGTAGCCATTCGTGTTTTCGTGATTCAAACTACTTCTCGCTTCTCACGCTGGTGGGTGTAGGTAAGGAGCTTTTTGCTTTGGCGAATTTGCTTAAAACCTCAAAGGCCTGTTTCTGATAAAGACTTGATAAGTCCGACCAGGAGGAAGCCAACGCCTTGGCTTGGGTACCGGGTGAATTCAGAGTCATCGACTCCAGTGCTTTGACATTACATAAAATTGAAACCGCCAAATATGTTTCGCCGGAAATCAAGCCCTGGTCAGTTGAATTCTGGTAAACTAAATCGATTATCTCGAAAACTTTGGCATTAGCTTCCACAATAGCGTTAGAAATCAAATCATCATTCAAAAATCCCAATTCGCTGGCATAATCCACAAATATCCACTGACCATCCTCTATAGCGCCGGAAGTTCTTCTGGCAACCTCACCTTTTGCGTAATCAAAATCATAATCTGTTCCTTTGACATAAACTCTGAAGTATAAATACCAGATAACCACAGAAGCACCAACAGTAATTGAACCAGTTGTAATTCGAGTAATTTTCCCGTTGTCATAATCGATGTGATAATCCGCATGCTCGATGTAAACTTGTCCCAAGGAAGAATCTTTAGCCACCACAACTGTCTCCGGTATCAAATCAGAATGCAAAAGCTGAATCGTATCTCCGGAAGCAAAACTGACCGTTTCCAAAGTCGGCGCAATCTGCTCTTTCCCCTTAATTTTTTCGGAATTGGCTGAAATATTATTATCCGGTAATTTCACCGGAGAATTTCCGGTTAGCTGCACTAAAACGTCTTCTTTTTTATTAACACCAATCTGATGCTGCACTAAATGTTTTTTAACTAGATCAATATTAGTAAATGGCATGTTTTTTGTTTTATTTATCTGCTTAATCCGTTACATCTGTTGTGAATTGCTACACTACATCCAGATAATCATTCTTCCCCACTGCTGTAATTTGAGTCCCAACCGGAGCTGTCGTATAGCCAACAATTACCAAGGCCCGCACCCAAAATTTTGTCACATTGTTAATATCCGTCTGCTGCCAATCGGATGGAGCAGAAAGTAAATCCTGCCACAAAATTACCATTTTTGGTGAAGATTCTAAATGATAAGCCCCGGAGAAGGGCGTAAAAGTAAACCAGATAGTTCCGTTCCAGTACTGCCAGGAAACCTGACCGGTAATTCCGGAAGTTGATAGAACGAATCGAATCAAATTAAATTTACTATCCGTTCCCAAATACAAGATGTCATTGATATCCTTGACTAAACCATTGGAAGTAGTGTGAAAAATATCCGCAGTTGTAGTATTTGCTGCTTCCGTAGTTTTATCCTGAAATTGAGTACCTCCCGACTGGTCGAAACAGAATACTTTGTCGAATGTTTTATTGGCTAAATCTAAAGTAACCGGATTTGTAAGTATAAAAAGTTTGATTCTGGTCGGTCCCGATAGATTTCGCATAAAAAACATAGGGGACATTTTTGAAAAATTGCAAACCTACACTGACTGGATTCGCGGAATCCAAAGTGAAAACTCCGGACCAACTGTTCTGGTCATACTCTTTGTATAGTAAAGTGGAGTTGGCAGAAAAAATTACTCCCAGGCGATTGTCTGAAGAAATCGCGACTTGAAAGTTGTAAGTAATATTACTGCCGGAATAAATAGTAACCGCACTGGACCAGGTTGTTCCCGAAATCTCAAACCTTTTATAGGTCAGAGTATTTCCATTATCTGAATAGATACAGTAAACATAAGTAGGTAAAAATATGAGCTGAGAATAAACCACCACAGTTGAACCGGAATTTAAAGCGGTTCCCAGATCAGAAGCTCCGCTTCCCCAGGTCACACCATCATTGGTGGAGGATTTAGCTTGAATGTAATATCTGACCGCACCAGAATCATAGTAAGTCCAGGATACCCACAAGCGATTGCCTGAATCTTTCAAAATCGAGGGATAATAATTTTCACCGACATTGACTATGACTTGAGCCGAACCGACCGCCCAACCTCCGTTGCTGAAAGTCAGCTTCACCATATTCAGAGCTAAAGTAGTTTGAACTGTATAAGCCAGGTAGAGATTGAAATTGGAATCCATAAAGGCGCTGGCCGGATAATCAGCTGAATTGGTGACTATCGTTGTAGCCGCAGACCAGGACTCATAGGGAAAATCTGCCCAGCGAAAAACAATTGTATTGGCTGATTGAGGATAGATTACAATTACTCTTCCAGAGTATGGACCAGATTTTATCTCAAAAATTTTACTCTGCTCCGGAAAACCGCTAGCGTATTGCGAACTGACCGTATCTAAAAGTTTTTGCATTTTTGTTTAATAATTCTTTTTATTTTTTCTATTTTTATGACACTTTTCTCATCCAACATATTTGGTCGGGTGCAGGGACCCGACCCTACCCTGGGTAGCTCCGGGTCCCCGAACCCAGAGCTCAAGCGGTAAAGTTCTATTACCACACTGAATCCAGAATCAGCGAACCTTCTTTAATAATCTTGGCGTAAGCCACCGATTCAGAAACCACTGCCTCTTCTAACTTTTGCTCAATCACTTTGTCATACTCAATCATCAAAGGCTGTGATACGACCTCTTCAATGGCAAAGCGGTTATCCAACCCGATAAGCAAATCATTAGGCACTTCATCTGAACGAATCAAAGTCGAACCCAAAGGGGAAACCAATTCACCTGTGGATTGGAATTTAAAGCCGGCTAATGGGTCTTTAAATTCAGCCATGGTCAAAATAGTTTTGATTTTATCTTTGTGAGCCAAAATCACATTCATCTCAAATGGAAAAAATTCATTCCAGAAAGTTACCAAATCGGTGTAGCTTAAAGTGCCGGTGGCAGCGGTGTTGATAACCGTGGCAGAATTGTTGTTTCCGTCTCCGTTGATGATGGTGTTGACAATCAGACCGATTTTGTCCACCTGCAATCTATAACCAATGTACCACAGCAAGACTTTAAATTGAGCCATAGTTCGGTATCTTAAAGCTTTGTAAGGGGCCTTCAAAGTCATTCCATAATCTGGAACTAAAATCGAGTGTTGTTGTTCAGCTACCGAAACTGTGGGGGCTTCAGCTAAATCTCCGAGCGGTCTTAAAGAAAGCTTACTGCTAGTGGGCGTAACATTGACAAAAAATGGGGTGTAGCGACTGGTGTTCACCACCGAAGAAGAGGCCACAATTTTTTCCAAACCGGTTCTCATTCTCATTCCATTGCGAACTTCCCTTAACATAAATTCAGGCAAAAGAGCTGGTGCTCCCTGATAAAACAGTTCCATCGATGACGGATTCTTACCTGAAACTCTGATATTGTGAACTGCCAACTGCCTTTCAAAAGCATCCAGAGGTGACCCCACTGGCGTTGGGTCATATTCCGGTGTTTCCAGAAGTTCGGTGACAGAAACCCCTTTACTTTGAGCTTCCAAATAAGTTTCATCGGTAATCTTAATTTCTTTGGCTCTGGATAAATCCACACTGCTGGAAATTGACTTTTCTGCTTGAGCCATCTCCAGCCATCTTTTTCCTAAAGGTAATTCTAATAATTTTTCTAATTCCATCTTTTCTCCTTTTAAATTCAGCAAGTTTTTATTTTTGAATTTTGGTAAGTTAAACTGTGGCTACATCACTAAAGTGCACTCAACGGTCCCATTAACTGCAATCACGGTCCCTCTGGCGATATTTCCTCCAGCCGGGTCGCTGGCTCCTAAAGCCGGAGCTTGCTTAACCGTTCCGCTGGCTCCACCGACTACTCGGTTGCCAACTACGGGATTGGTGGTGGTAATCGAAACTGTCATTACTCCTTTGATTTGGACTGTGGCAACTCTTTTCCCGTTTTCAGCATCGGTTAAGGTCAGGTCCACTAACTTTCCTAAAAAAACTGAGCCGTCGGTGCAGGGACCGACTTGATAGCTGGAAGTAACGGTTACTGCTTTTCCGATATCGATATCTTTTAAATCATCCACTCCGGCGGTCTGCTTGATATTGAAAGTGGCAAACATGGCCCCTAAAGCTTCTAAATTCTGATCTCTGACTCCCATTTTCTACTCCTTCTTGTTTTTTAGATTTTAAATTCTTTACATACTCTATTAATGATTCTGCACTCCCCAACACTATTGAAGTTGTAGTGAATTTTTTTTCCCTCTCCTCTAAGGGGAGGGTAGGGAGGGGTCAGTCTGCAAAAGAAACTTACCTCTCCCTAACCCTCTCCTTTTAGGAGAGGGGATAAAAAAACCCTCCCTTTTATGGTGACTTTATGGAACCATATTCAGGGAGGGCCGAGTGGGGTAAATTTAGCCAGGAGGTGAGGCGATTATACCCCGACAAAAGCAGGAGGTTGGAGGATTAAGGGAGGCATAAGGTAGCTTTTAATTTAATAGTTACATCATCCCGAGCGTAGCGGAGGGACTAGTTTTGAAGTCATTGACTTTTTTGTCCACCGGAAAATCTGTCAAAATAATTTTAGACCTTCTTTCAAATTGAAACACAGAATCAAACTCTTGCTTAACTTGTTTCTTTAGTCCCAGCAAATCCTTAAAGGAAAGTATTTTAGAATTAAGCAACCTTTCCGTGAAATTCAGATAAGACCTATCCTGTTTCAGGGAGCTAATCGCTTTTGCTATCTTTTTTATCTCATTTTTATATTCAGCTAAAATCTCTTCTGAAATCTTCTGTAACTCTAGAGATTTCTCTAAACCCTGCCTTACTTTTCCCAAATCCAGAGCCAATTTCTTCAAATCCACTTTCTCTTTTTTACCATTAACTATCTGCCTCTGATACTCCCCCAGAACTTCCACCAACAGATTTTTATCCTCATCAATTTCAGACAAACTCTTTTGATAAAATCCGAGATCCCTTGAAAAAGAGGTGCCCGGAATGGCTCCCCGATAAACCAAAGAAGTCTCTAAAATTTTTAGAGTTTTGCGGTAATTGAAATGAGCCTGCTTTTCTTGACCACTTTGGTCTAAGTAACTGCGGAAAGGGATATGCTCACATTTTCGGATATCCTGACCACAGACAGAGCATTCCGGAAATTCAAAGCTAAATCCAATCGACCCCTCTTTATAAATCCCATGGTCGATATTCTCTTTTAAAGAATTGCCCCCTTCGGAATTTTTCAGCCAATAGAACCAGACTTTTATCCAGGGAGCATTGTCCCGATAAACTAATTCTGCATTAAAATTTCTGGCTACCGGAAGTTTTTCTTTGTTGTGACCGATTAAAACCGGAGCATCTATAATCAGCTTGGCTAAATGAGGATGCTCTTCTTGCGGGAAGCAACCGCCATAAGAATTCACTTTATCGGAGATTAGATACATTGCCCGAATGAAGATCTCCTCTGCGGTGACCGGCACAGGCGGCTTTATGCGAGCGTTGATTAAAGAAATTAAATCAGGTGAAACCTGCTCTTCTTTTTCCGATAACTCGGTCTGAATCTGCCCTAAAAGTTTTTTCATCTTTTTGCTCTTTTACTAATAACTCCACTTCCCGCACACTATCAAAGTTGTAGTGAAATTCCCGCCCCTAGTAGGGGAGGGTTAGGGAAGGGTCAGTCACAAATCAGGAAATAAAAAAAGCGATGGGAATAATCCCACCGCTTGTAAAAGAATCTACTTTTCTACAAACAGCACATGGCAATTTCTGGGGGGGCTGGTCCATCTTTAAAAACATAGTTCACCAGGTATATTATATCTGTAAGATTGCCATTGCCGCCGGAGGCGTTGGCATCTCCTCGGCAGGTTGGAGATGGAGCAGGACCTCCCTTGAAAGAATAATTTACTAAGTAGATTATGTCTGTCAGGTTGGGATTCCCTCCAGAACCATTAGCGTCTCCTGGCTTGGCCAAACATGGAAAATACTTGATGGTCGCATAATCAGGATAAGTACCGATTCCAAAGCTCTCCCCGGTCACATACACATACCCACTGTCATCCACCGTTAAAGCATTAGCATGATCATTGTAATTCCCCGGCCCATTATACCGTCTGACCCATAAAGTATCCCCATTTGGGGTATACATGATGGTAGCATAATCATTACCGGTTCCAAGGCCAATACTCCGACCAGTCACATACACGTTCCCATTTTTTTCCACAGCCAAATCATGGACAAGGTTATCGTAGCCTGCCCCGCTATAGCGCCTGACCCAGAGGGTATCACCATCAGGAGCATGCTTTACGGTTGCATAATCAGGATAAGTTGCCCTATTGCTATAACCAGCCACATACACATTCCCACTATCATCCAAAGCCAAATCACTAGGAACGTCTACATAATTATTACTGGCCCACAGAATCTCTCCGTCAGCACCAAACTTATAGGTAGCTCCAAAGTTTGTCGTGTAAACATTACCGCTATCATCGACAGCTATATCCCTGCCTCCATATCCAAGAGCCCACTCAATCCCTCCGTTAGGAGAATATTTAACTGTACTGCTACCCGTAGTATATACATATCCACTATCCTCAACTGTCAGTGACACGCCTTTGATACCGACAAAATCCCAAACCATGTCACCATTGAGGGAATATTTAATCGTTATAGGATCTCCGGTCACGTACACATTCCCACTGTCATCTACAACCAGAGCATTACCATAATCAGAGCCTGATCTATTGTAGCGTCTGACCCATAAAGTATCTCCATTGGGTGCATACTTGATGGTAACATAATCCTCGGCTGTTCCGATGCCGATGCTGTAGCCGGTTACATACACATTCCCACTGTTGTCGACGGCTAAAGCTGTGGCTACGTCGTCGTCATTCCCCGGTCCGTTATACCTTCTGAGCCACACGGTATCCCCATTGGAAGCATACTTGATGGTAGTGTAATCTGGCCCTGTTCCACTGCCGACACTATAGCCAGTTACGTACACATTCCCACTATCATCCACCGCTACAGCATAAGCCACGTCCCCTAAACCACCCGGTCCATGATACCGTCTGACCCAGGCAGTATCCACCTGCGCCAAGACCGGAATAGACCAAAAAAATAGAAAAGATAACAAAATATATTTTCTGATTGCCATTTTCTTCTGAAAAAAATTTTTGTGCTAGATATAATTTAGTAAAATATTTCCAAAGCTATATACTCTTTCACAAACAGCAGACATTAGAATTTATGGGTGCCGGACCGCCCTTGAAAACATAGTTCACCAGGTAAACCACGTCTGACAGATTGGGAGTCCCCTTTGAACCATTAGCATCACCTTGGCAGAGAGGACTGGGTGCCGGCCCCCCTTTGAAAACATAATTGACTAAGTAAACTAAATCCGTCAGATTAGGAGTAGTGCCGGAACCGTTGGCGTCTCCTGCTATAGAAGTGCATTGATATGAGTATTTGTACACCGTCTGCCCGGACGCGTAAGCCAGCTCATCGGAGAGAAAACGGAATCTATTGACTATATACCCAAATCCTGCCAGCTGCCAGGAGGCACCTCCATCCGTGGTTGCATAAGTATCTCCACCCCAGCCCCCCAGCCAACCAACCGCATCGCTGACAAATCCAATCCCCTGAATGTCGTAGGGAAAAGCCTGAAACAACTGGTCATTCCAGGTGACTCCTCCGTCCGTGGTCTTCAGATAGTAGGTGGACCCTCCGGAGAATTTTTCAATGGAAACATAGCCGGTCATCCTGCTGATAAAGTTAATCTTCCAGCACAGCTCCCCCAAACGATTCCCGGCATGTCTTGTGGTCCAGGTATTGCCACCATCAGCGGTAAACAAAATACGGGTGTGCCCGGTGTCATAATCGGCGCTGGAAGAGCCCACCACAAATCCTGAATCCGGGCTGAAAAAATAGCAGTCCACCAAAGCACCCGCGTAGGCAGAAAGGTCCAGGGAGGCCCAGGTGGCTCCGCGGTCAGTGGTTTTTATCATGCGGGCCGGACCGTAGAATCGCCCGGAGGCGTACACCACAGAATCATTCACCACCGAGATTCCGCAGATTCCCTGGGGCTTGGGGTCCGGAATATTGGGAACCAGAGACCAGTTTGTCCCGCCGTCGGTCGTGTGGTAGAGAACCTGACTGGCGTTGAAGACCGTTCCTACCCATCCGGTCAGAGAATCGACGAATCCCACACTGCGCAGATATGGGCTAAGAACAACTTGTAGGGTCCAGGTGGCACCGCCATCAGTGGTTTTCCAGATACCATTTCCGTAACAGCCGGCCGTGTCGCAGGAACCATTGGCCACTATCCAGCCGATATTCGGGTTGATGAAAAACAGATCATCGATTCGGTCGGCTGTGGGAGCATTGGTTAAGGTTTGCCATTGCGGGGTTTGTGAAAATCCAGACCCAACCAACATCCATAGTAACGCGGCAATAATCAGAGATTTTTTTGTACAATCTCTCATATCAAATTTGTATAAGGTAACCCTGCTTTAGAGTCAATCCCTCTTGACTTTTCGTTTTAATCTATTTGATTCTCCCCTCTTAAAATAAAAAACCGAACTCTTTTTCAATCAATAAATTTAATTAGCGCACTCTCAATTTACAGCAAAAACGGGCAAAGTCAAGGATTTTCTGATACGGCTTGCAAGATAACTGTCACTGACCAGGGTTATAGCCGGAATTTAGCTTTTCCCAAGCTAAAAAAGAGCATTCCCAGAAAGTAAAACAGTTTTACCCGATTATAAAAGCCAAAAAGTTAAGATACCCCCTATAGTCAAATATAGTCAATAATAAATTATATTTGACTATTGTTGACTAAAGTTTTTTAGCTATTGTCCGAAAACAGATGAAAAGGAAACCAAAGGAGGTAAAATGGTTAGATTTAAAAAACTAGCAGTATTGTTGGTGGCTTTCCTATTTGTAGGAATCTCGGCAGCTATGGCTGCTCCCGGACAAGCACCAACAGTTACGCAGGGGAATTTGATATTCTCCTTCCAGTTGGCTGAATTAACAGTCACAACTGTGGACACCATCGGAGTGGCCCCGAACCAGTCGGTTGGCATTTACAGACCCAACCAGCAAGGTTTCAAATTGGGATTCGGGTATGCTTTCTCACCCCGTTGGGCTATGAACCTATCCGGAATCTACGGATTCTCCAAAGATAATTCAGAGCCGGTGGGAGGACCCCAGCAAAAGATTTCCACC
>Ga0154874_134_pt1 | contig 26384 bp, 23 predicted proteins | sample Rifle2008BG19ft_FD_105846 | JGI IMG/M metagenome (GOLD analysis project Ga0154874, IMG submission 105846) | candidate division Zixibacteria bacterium RBG_19FT_COMBO_42_43
ATACTTCAGTTCAATGGCTTTCCCCAGTTTGAAATCAATTTTATCCTGGTGAATTTTCGGTTCCCCGGCTTTTCCTAAACGCAGATAGCAGGGACCTTCATGTTCGACGATGGCTTGAGTTGCCAGTTTAGCTTCCACCGGGTCACCGGGAGCCACCACCAGCATATTGGGCAAGCTCCGCATAATCGCCAAATCTTCGGTAGCGTGATGAGTCATCCCCAAAGCTCCGTAAGCAAAGCCGCCACCCACTGCCACAATTTTTACATTGGCCTTGTGGTAACAGATATCATTCCGAATCTGCTCTAAGCAGCGCAGAGTGGGGAAATTGGCAATCGAATAGGTGAAAACTATTTTTCCGCTTAAAGCCAATCCAGCCGCCATGCCGGTCATATTCTGCTCAGCAACTCCAGCGTTTATAAACCGGGAGGGAAATTCCTTTTGGAAAGGTTCAACCACTGAATATCCTAAATCTCCCACAATCAGGTTGATTCTTTCATCCTGCTTGGCCAAGTCGAATAAAGTTTTTATAAATGCAGTTCTCATTCTTTTAACCCCAATTCCATTAGAGCAAGCTGGAGTTGTTCAGCATCCGGCTGCTGGTAATGCCAGGCCAGTTTATCTTCCATAAAACTTATACCTTTACCTTTGATAGTATGGGCAATGATGCAACTGGGTCTGCCTGATTTAAATGGGACTTGTTCAAGAGTTTTTTGAATCTCTGCGATATTATGACCATCTATTTCAGCAACTGCCCAGCCGAAAGCTTTCCATTTATCGGAGAAGGGTTCTAAATCTAAAACCTCTTCCACTCTTCCTATACTTTGAATTTTATTGTAGTCGACTATGGCAATTAAATTATCTAGGTGGTGATGAGGAGCAAATAACACTGCTTCCCAGATGGAGCCCTCGTCACATTCACCGTCAGATAAAATTGTGAAAACCCGATAATCCTTTCGGTCTTGTTTCCCAGCTAAAGCCATTCCGCAGGCGATAGAAAGGCCATGACCCAAGGAACCGGTTGAAATCTCAACTCCCGGAACTCCCCGGGTAATATGTCCAGCTAAATGTGAGCCATCTTGGCAATAGGATTCCAAAAGATTGATTGGGAAAAAGCCACACTCTGCTAGGATTGAGTAAAGACTGGCCCCGGAGTGCCCTTTACTTAATATGAAGCGATCTCGCTCAGACCAATTTGGTTCTTTCGGATTTATATTCAAAATATTGCCATACATCACCGCTAACATATCTGCTATGGATAAAGAAGAGCCCACATGCGAGCTTTTGGCGCGATGGGTCATTTTCAGCACCCTCGCCCTTACTTTAGTAGCTAAATGTTTCAACTGTTCCAGTGTAATCTGATCCATATTATACTATGTTTTATCTTTCTAAAAATTCATAAGTTATTTTTGTGTCAGCTAATTTTAGGATATTCTCATTAGTTATAAAAGTAAATTTTCTATCGGTAATACCAACCTTTGGCATTTGTTGAATTTTTGATTTCACTGGGATAAGGCCTCTTTCTTGAGAAAAAATTCTAAATTCGGTTTTTTTCTCAGGATAATAGTTTTCGAGGTTAGCACAATTATCTTTAAATCGGTTGTAAAAGATTGGTTCTTAACGTACTCCAATTGTAACCTAATTTTGTGAGGTCGGATTTTTTCCATATAAGTTTTTTCCGGATCCGCAGAACCGGCTAAAATTGCCCCTTCATCTGAATCCCAGATGGAAGCCCAGTCGGTTATTCCGGGCCGAACCGTTAAAATGGCTTTTTCTTCGGCACTGAACATATCCGTATAAAGTTCGACCTCCGGTCTCGGTCCCACAAAACTCATATCACCCGTTAAAACATTGATAAATTGTGGCAGCTCATCTAATTTATATTTCCGCAAGAGTTTCCCCATTTTGGTCAAGCGGGGATCATCATTGGCGGTGGAGGGTCCTCCTAATTTTTCAGCGTTTATTACCATGGTTCGGAACTTGAACATTTTAAAAAGTTTTCCGCTTAGACCAACCCTGGTTCCTCGATAAAAAACCGGTCCTTTTGAATCTAATTTTATCAAGAGTGACACCACCAGCAAAACTGGCAGCATAATTAGAAGTCCTATTACAGCAAAAATTATATCAAACAGCCGCTTCAATTTTACCCTCCTTTTGCTGGAGCCTTTTAAATTTAATTTGTTCCTCCAAAAAGATTTGGAAAATACAACCTTGAACAATCCGGTGAGTGAGCCAAAGCCATAAAGTAGATGTAGTGTTGTAAATATTAGAGGCAAAACCACCATATACCTCAGATTTTTTTCACGAATGGCAATCTTAATTGAAAAATAAAGATTAACTGCCAGATAAAGACCAGAGATTAAACAGAATGTCCAGAAAAAAGTTGACGAAAATAGAGCCAGCATTCCGCTGAGAATTAAGCTGGATACAAAAGCAAAAGGCACCAAATGTCTGACGGAAACGGGTATATGCTGTACAAATTTTAAGGGATATACCGCCCACAACCCATTGCGGAAGTTATGCCTACAGAAAGACTTAAAATCGGATAAGGCATAATAATAACTTTTAATTTCCGGCACTAATAAAATCTTTCCTCCATGTTTTTTCAATCTCAAGTTAAATTCCAGGTCCTGACTATGAATCAGTTCTTCATTAAAGAAACCTATCTTTCTAAACAGCTCCTTTCTAAAACAGCCCCCAAATACCGTATCGACCCAAATCGGCTTTTTTGAACCGATGCGGAAGCGGGCATTCCCCACCCCGAAAGGAGAGCTTAAAGCCAGGGCAATTGCTTTGGCTGTGAGGGTATTCTCTCGCGGGACCGTAACCATCACTCCGCCGACATTGTCGGCTTGATACTCATTGAGATATTTGACACACTGCGAGATATAATTTTTCTCTATCGAAGCATGAGCGCCAACTATCATTATTATCTCCCCTAAAGCTTTTTGGATACCAAGGTTGAAGGCGTAAGGTTTAAACCCTTTAATATTATCCACCAATTTTATGAAATTATATTTTTGGGCATAGCTTTTCACAACCTCTCTGGTTATATCCTGACTCATTCCATCTACAACCAAAATTTCCACTCTTTCTTTGGGATAATCATTGGCAAGAATGGAGTCGAGACACCTTCCAATAAACGCATTCTCATTAAGGCATGGGATAACAATAGAAATCCTTGGGCTCTCATTCATAAATTGGTATCTTTAAATATAGATCCATTGCTCGCATCCATTAGCATCAGCATACTCCATACACTCTTGCCCATAACTCCAAATTCAGAACTCGAAACAATTCAGTGTCAGATAGCGAATCATGTCGGCCCAGGCAGAATTTGTCGAATTCCTCACGAACGTTGGTAGGGATAATAAATCTCTCCATGTGAAAACCGGAGGAGGCAAAGACTGCTCTGATCATTTCCTTTAAATCACTCCGTATCCAGTTTCTCTGGGGCGTATTGAACCCCATTTTTGTTCTTCTAAGCCTGATTGCTTCTGGTAAGATACCTCTTAGTCCTTGGCGCAGGATCCATTTGCTCCATCCATGTCCCATTTTTAGATGGAGAGGACAATTTACCAAAAATTCTGCAAGTTCGTAATCAAGAAATGGTACACGTGCTTCAACCGAATGTGCCATCGAATTACGATCTTCATAGCGCAGCAACGCGGGAATGCTGTACTTAACCAGATCTGCTCTTTGCCGTTCTCGAATGTCACTACCGGCTCCGAGATTGCAAATCCGGTCTCGATATTTTCGTTGAAACACCGGTTGACATACGCGCCTGGCCAAAGACTCAAATTTGACGAAGGAGGATGGAAGGTATCTTTTTGCATCACTCCAGGCCCACAAAGACATACCCCCTTTGTGTAACCACAAGAGTGCTTCCGAGAAACATTTGGGATCCCCTTTCCTGAGCAGTTGCCATAAATAGAAGTAGTAAAACTTTCGATATCCACATAGCGTTTCGTCTCCGCCCTGTCCGTCAAGCAAGACCGGAATACCCTCTCGCCGGGCTGCCTCCATAACGCACCACTGCGCGTATACACCAATTCCACCTACTGGCTCATCTTGATACCATATTAATCGTTCAAAGGTTTTCCAAAATTGTGCGGGTCCGGGAAAGATCAAATGAGATTTGCTCTGTGTGGCTGCAATAACTTCGGCTATATACTCTCGTTCATCAAAAAATTTATCTTCAAAGCATGAGGAAAAGGTATGAAAATCGGCCTGCGGTAGAATCTTCTTTTTTGCTAAGCAGACAATGGCAGAAGAGTCCAATCCTCCGCTCAGACACGAGCCGACAGGCACATCGCTTCGCATACGCAGAGTTACAGCCTTTGTAAGTCTGGCACGAAGCTCTTCACAGGCTTCTTCTTCTGAAAGGTCTATGTTTTGCCGTATCGGGAGTTCCCAGTAACGTCTAATCACGGGAGTAGGTGTAGGCAAGGAAAGATCGAGAATCAGAAAATGGCCGCCTGGCAGCTGATAGATCCCTTGAAAGAAGGTTTCTGCGGAGTGATCCGCAAGCCCTTGTTCTAAGTAATCGAAAACCACGCTGTCGTTTGCTCTACGGCTTATATCCGGGCATTGCAGAATCTGTTTGATCTCCGAAGCAAAAATAAATCGTGCTCCATCAAAATAGTAATATAGCGGCTTCACTCCGAAACGATCGCGAGCGCAGAAAAGTCTTCGTCTATTCCGATTCCATATGGCAAAACTCCACATTCCATTAAACCGCTTTAGGCATTCATCTCCCCACTGCTGGTAAGCATGTAGAACAACTTCCGTGTCAGTTCGCGTTTTGAATGAATGTCCCAGTTCCTCCAGCTCCTTTCGAATCTCGAGATAGTTGTAGACCTCACCGTTATACGTAATGTAGAGAGCGCCGTCTTCCGAGTGCATGGGTTGATTGCCGCGTGCTGTGATATCCAAAATGGCCAATCTCCGGTGGCCTAACCCAACCAAGGAATTCTGTAAACTAGGAAGACGGGCTTCATTGTGAATTAGTTCAGCATATGAGTTCTTCTCGGGACCAAAGAAAGCAAAACCGTATCCGTCCGGTCCCCGATGCGTGACCAGGTGTGTCATTGATATCAGTAACTTTGGGTCAAATCCCTCACGGGATACAATACCGGCTATGCCGCACATATAGTCCCAGTCAAACTAGTGTAAAGTTTCAATAACTTATGTTCTTCATTTTCCCAGTTGTATTTTTTCAAAACTGCTTCGCGTCCATTCTTACCCATTTTTTTAGCCTGAGCCGGATTTTGCTTTAGATATTTTATAGCTTCAGCTATTTTCCCCGGGTCGGTGGGGTCAACACAGATTCCGCATTTATTTCCTTCAATGATTTTCCTTATATTAGGAAAATCGGAAGCAATCACTGGCAAACCGCATAACATATATTCGAATATCTTGTTAACGCCTTCGCCAACATTCAGATAGTCTGGGGTCGGTTGCAAAAGGATAAGCCCCATATCAGCTCTCAAAAGATAAGGAAGAACCTCGTTGGAAGACACCCAACCAAGATATTTAACATTGCCTACTTTTTTTATTTTTTCTTCATTCTTTGGATTTTCAAGTTTACCTAAAAGATGTAGCTCAAGATTTTTTTCGGTTAAGCAACTCACCGCATCTAACATTTTAAAAAGCCCTCGCTCTTTGGAAAGCCCGCCTGCATATATCACAACACATTTTCCGTTTTTTTCAGAAGGATTTCCATTGGATTTTAGGTTCTTGAAGTGGCTGACCAAAGGATAGTTGGGGATTACTGTTAATTTTGATTTATTATTGAACCTCCCGGCTATAAACTGGTCCACTATGACCAGATGGTCAAAAAATCTGCTACTTTTTTCCTCAAAATTTGAAAACATTTTACTGACCCAGGGTCTCAAAAACGGTTTAATCCACGATTTGGATAAAAACTGTCGTTTATAATCCTCGTGTATGTCATAGACCACTTTCTTCCCACAAAGTTTTAAAAAAAGACCCGCCGGTATCAGCTCCGGGTCATGAAAATGGTAAACTTGGGCATTTTGCTTCAAAGCTCTTCGAAGCAAACTCATAGTAGTAAAAAGCATTCTCTCTAAGCGATTTTTCGGCTTGGGAATGGCAATTATATTTACTCCATCCTTTATTTCATCTCTATCGTGTTGAGCGATCAATCCCACTTGATAACCGGCCTTGACCAAGGTTTGGGCTTGTTTATAAAAAATCCTGGTATCAAAAGGAGGGTGAACCGAAGTTAAGATTAGAATTTTATTCTGTATATTTTTAAGCATTTTATTCCTTATAAGATTTTCTTGCCCACTTGAATCAGAGCCATGCTGGCAAAAAGAATCCGGTTATCGTTGATATCCCCGGACACTAATGAGTTGAGTAGCAAGAAAATGAACAGGGCCAATAGCGTAAGTGATAGATAAGTACTGTTGGAATCTTGATTTCTTTTGAATAATGAAAACCCGTCTTTGAGGGACCAAAATATCAAAAGGAAAATCGCCAAAAGGCCCAAAAACCCCAATTCAGAAGCCATTTCCAGAAAAATATTGTGGGGGTAGATTCCTCTTTTGTCGTCAAAGCCAGCGTAGCTGACGGTAAAGCCGCCGATGCCGGTGCCGCTCAAAAAGTAGGGAAAACTAAGGAACGTCCTTAGGGCTTGGGTATACATATCAACTCTCTCGGGGCTGGATTCTTCGCTACGCTCGATTAAAAGTATGGTGCGGTGGATAAAAGTACTAAAATAATCTGAAAAATAAGCTAAAAGAGAAATCCCCAAGAAAATAATTATCAAAATCGAGCCGATAATCTTGAAATCTCTTTTCACCAAAGCTTGGGAAGCCCTATGCTGTCTGCCGAAAGAAGCCAAAAAGACCAAAACCATTGTGACCACCAGGGTAATTGACAGGGCTAAAGCTGGGGCTCTGCCTCCTGAAATGTAAATTCCAAACAGCAGAGGAAAAATTAAAGCTAAGTTGATAAGTTTTACAGCCAGGGATTTAGAGCTCAAAAGAAAATAGAAAAAAACAAAAATGAAAGCGATTCCTTGAATTCGGGCTAATGCCAGATAGTCGGAACCGAAGGCGGTTCGGAAATAGAAATCTACTGGCGAGATTCCTTGCAAAAACAAATCCAAGAGCATGGAACTGGCTAACAAGATGAAAATTACAAAAAATCTTTTAATCGATTCTGCAGTTTTGAATAATGTAAATGGTGACAAAAAAGCCAAACTGGTAATGGTAACAAATCGCAAAAACTTTTCAGTGCCATAAGTGGGGGCGGAGGTATAAGTTAAGCTAATTAAGCCCATGAAAACCAAAAGTCCATAGGTCAAAAAAATATTTTTAGGAGGGAAACTTAAGCTTTCCCCTTTTTTTATCAGGGCATAAAATATACCCGCTACCGACAATAACCCGAACAGCACGGTTAAATCCAAAAATTGCGGCAGAAATTCCAGGCGGGGATCACCTTTGTAAAAACCGGCCAAAAGAAAGAGTGCAAAGCTGACTTCCGAAAATTTGACTACTAAAAGATAAGCCAAGGGAATGGCTAAGGCGGTCAATATCAAAATTGCTGGATTATCGATACTGTCGGACAAAAACATAAAACTGATTCCCACCAAAGTTCCGCTCAGCAGAGTCAAAAAAGATATGGACAAGAAAATGTTTTGACCCTCTTTATTTAACTGGTTCAGAAAGGTAAATAAATTATTCAGCATTTTTTATATCTCTAAATTTGAATCTGCTTGGCCAAGCCCTTGTGTATATCGTAGACTGTAAAAGCCCCTAAAATGAACAATCCTCCGCACAGCGAAAAGATGACGTAAGCGGAGGAACCGCTGCCCAGTGAAACCAATAGAAAGAAGGTTAGAGCCAGAAGAATATTTTTGACATTTTTGGGTCTGACGTAAACTGCGTCTAAGGAACTTCTTAAAACTATATAAGCGGTATGGGGTAAGGCTCCGATTAAAATAACTCTGAGAATATTCACAGCCCCTTCAAATCCTTCCCCCAGATAAAGCCTGATTATATCCGGGGCAAAAAGTTCAAACACAACCACTGCTATGGCTGTCACGCCCAAGGATACTTTCAATAACTTAAGCAGATGTTTTTTGAGTAAGGGAAATTCTTTCTTGGCTACCATTTTACTGGCTTTGGGGAGTAAAACCAGCCCGACGGGAGTAAACATGGTTCCCAAGAGATTCAAAATCGAGATGCCGAACGCCACATAACCGGCTTTTTCTATTCCAGAAATATGAGCCGTTAAAGTGGCCGGAAGAGTCAATAAGGCTGCCATCCCAAAATCTCCCGGCAACCGCACTAAACCGTAGCTTAAAAGTTCCTTGGATCTATCCTTTAACTGATTAAAACTAAAATTTTTCCATGGGATTTTCTTTAAAATGTGGAGAATTACCATCCCGGAAGTACCTATCCACAGCAAACCCATAATGGTAAACAATCTCGATACTGAAATTTCCGGCAGTGCAAATACTCCCAGGGGGATTAAGCCCAGGTTTATAAACTGCAGACAGTTGGCCGGCAGCATCCTTAAATGACCGCGGTAATAGCTGTAAGCCAGAGTATGAAAACAGATTCCTAAAATTGAGAGACTTAGCGGTAAAATCAGAAATTGATAACCTTTATCCCCGAAGAAAATATAAGCCCCTTCCCGGGCCAATAAATTCAAAGCTAACAGAAATAGGGATACGGCTGTGGTTACTATTAAAAAAGCACAGACAAAGTAGGGATGGGAGTTTTCAGATTTTGAGGAATCCACACTGGCGAATGCTAAATATCTGGTTAACCCCACCCCCATCCCTAAAAGCAAAACCGGTATTGCAAAAGAGATGGTTCTTCTGGCTAAAGCGTATTCTCCGAACCCCTGATTACCCAAAAAGTTGGCGGCCAACTTGAAGACCACAATCTGGCTTACTAGGACCAAAAATTCTGTCAGGAAAGTTATCTGGTAATCTCTTTTCACTTATACCGGCCCCCATAAATTGATATCCATTGAATTCACCCATAATCGAACGACTGAAAACTCAGGAAGGAGTTGCTTTCTTTTCTCCGTCTTCATAGTAATGGTGATAGTAGTAATAATAAGGGTAACCCCCATAAATTTTTTCAAACTTTAATTTGTTCAGAACTCCTCCTAAGAGATTGGCTTTCAGCCCTTTCAGAGAGCTGGCTACTTTTTCCATATTGGCAAAGTGACTTTGTCCAGCTGAAATGACTAAAATGACACCATCTAAAATGGTAGAAAGAACTGTGGCGTCTGCCACCGCCATCATAGGCGGTGAATCAAACAAAACGAAATCAAACTCTCCTTTGAGTTCCTCTACCATATTTTTGAATTTCTGGGAGCCGATCAGTTCGTTGGGATTAGGCGGTATTATGCCTGCAGGTATTAAAAAGATATTTTCCACTGGAGTCGGCTTTATAATCGATTTTAAATCCGCTTTACCCGACAGATAATGCACCACCCCCGGCTCTTTGGGAACTCCGAAGATACCGTGTAAGACCGGCTTTCTTAAATCCGTATCAACCACCAAAATTTTGAAGCCAGACTGGGAAAGAGTAATGGCTAAATTGGAGATGGTGGTGGATTTTCCTTCGCCGGGACCGGGGCTGGTTACCAGAATGGTCTTTAAGGGTGTGTCCGCCTGAGTAAACTGTAAGTTGGTTCTGAAGGTTCGATAGGCTTCGGAGACGGCAGACTTGGGATCCAGATGGGTTACCAGATTGGAGCTGATTTTCAGTTCCTCGGACTCAATTTTACTTCTGTGTTTTCCATTGCCTGACCAGACTTTATTATTTTCTTTAATTAAAGGGATGGTGCCCAGAACCGGAATTCCTGCCCTTTCTATTTCCGGAACGGTTTTGACCGTGGTATCAAAGGCTTCTACCGAGAGAATCATGGTAGTGGCAAACAATATCCCCAGCAAAGCTCCTAAAATTAAATTTAATTTCTTCTTAGGTTTAATGGGGCTTAAAGGTGGATAGGCCTGGTCAATAATTCTGACTGAACCGATTTGCCCGGCTTCTTTGATGCGGGCCTCCTCATATTTTTCCTTTAACATCATAAAAATATTCTCGCTGACTTTGGCCTGTCTTTCTAAGCGAGCCAGCTGCAAACTCTTTTCCGGCAGGGAATTTAATTGAGCAGCGTAAGTTTGCACTACCGTTCCCAAAGCTTTGGCTTTCGCTGAAAGGGAATGGATCTCTATTTCTATGAGTAAAATTTTATTGACCAGATCTGTGGATAGAGCCAAAGGGTCACCGGAAAGAAGCTCAGAGGAGACTATTTTAGAGCTTTCAGTGATTAAACTTTTTTTGGTATCTTCAATTCTCTGATTAATCTCTACAATTTTGGGATGATTGACTGAAAAACCCTGGGCAATGTAGCTGGCTTTGACCGCTTCTAAATTGGCGATTTCATTGCGCAGCTGAATAATCAGGGGACTGGAGACCGTGGTGATATCCTGAACCAATTTGCTTCTACGTGTATCCAGCTGGCTTTGCATGTACTCCATTCTTTTGACGGCCGATTCTAAATCGGTTTTGGCTTCGTTATAAAGTCCGTCGAATTCCACCAGTTTTTTCACCAGTTCGGAAGTTTCATCGGGCAGGGCCGTGACTTTCTCTTTTTCTTTGTAAGCTTTAAGGGCTTCCTCGGAAATTTTAAGCTCTTTTTGGATATTATCCAATTGAACTTCCAAGAACTGCCTTACTTCTGAAATCTCCCCTTTGGTAAATTTCAAGCTCTGCTGAAAGTATTGGTCCGCAAAGGCATTGGCTAAAAAGGAAGCCATAACCGGATCGGAAGCGGTAGTTTTTAGTTCGATTACATCTGTCCCCCGCACCGGTTGTATCTTTAGGTTTTTCTTCAAGTATGCCAGCTTTTGTTCTAATTTTTTGTGATTCTGTAAATCGGAGGCTAATTTTTCAAAGAAAGGACTGAACTCGGAATGGGAGACAAACTCTAAGACCCCCAGAGCCAAAGTTCTGCTTTTTAAAATTTCTACCTGGTTTTTGATTTTGGCTTCTCTTTGACCCAACGGAGACATCATGTCAAAAATCGCTTTTTGCATCCGTTCTTCCACGTCGATCAAAATGGAAGTCTTGGCCTCATAAACGGGTTTGGCGGTAAAGGTCAAAAGCACCGTGACCGCTATCACGGAGAAGAAGGCCATAAGCCAGACCCATCTGCGGCGAAATAGGATGAAAAGATATTCCTGCCAAGTTTTTTCTTTTTTCTCCATAATCTCCTAGGACCTCTTAGTTAGTGTATATCTTGACAGTGGCGGCAATCACAGCCACGTTGTAAATAAAAGTCATATACTTAGCCATATTTGAAAATTTGCTTTTGGGAATCACTACTGTGTCCCCCGGATAAATTTTGGGGATATCGTTATAATTCCCGTCTTCCAAATATTTCTTAAGATCTATTTTGAGGACTTGCTTCTTCTGAAAATGATTCCGCACCAGTTTGACTTTAGAAAGCTTGGCCGCATCTGTCGGACCACCGGCAGCTGAGACCAGAGAAACCAAATCGGTCTGATCCGGAACTTCATAAATGCCGGGTTTGTTCACCTCACCCCAGACATTGACTTTCATCAGCAGCCGCCCTTCTAAGGCTGTAGAATAATCCGGGGACAGATAATAACCGGATAAGTTTCTGGGGGTATTACTAAAGGTATCTGACTGGACTTGTGACCACACCGAAGCCACCTCACCTAAGCTGAAGAGACACAATCCGATGCTAAAGCAAATTATTTTTTTCACTTCTTCTCCCTTTTAGCGTTAAAAAGATTCCTTCTTTATCCCTGCTAATTGCTCTTTCTCCTCTAAAGTTTTACCTTCTAATATTAAAGCGGGATTAATCTCAAATAATTCTTGAGTTTTTTCTTCCCCTACCAGTCTCCTGCAAGAATCGTAAGCTAAAGCCATCGGAAGATAACTTCTGACCTTCTGGTCGTGGGCATCGCTGGCTACCAGGTGGGCCAGATTAGAATTTACCAGTGTTTCAGCTATTTTTTTGGTTCTATTTCCGGCAATCCCCACTAAGCTGGCAGCGTTGACCTGTAGGAGTACTCCCAAATCAACCAATTTGGGTAACTCCTTTATTTCGGATTCGGATGAAATGAACCTTTCAACGTGGGCCAAAATAGGGATATATCCATCTAAGCGCAGGGGGTAGAACATCTTTTCGGCTAATTTCAGTGATGTTCCGAAGGGTAGCTCACACAAAAGATGCTTTCCGTTCTGATTCAAGGTATAGTTGCTCAAATTTTTATCAGTTATTAAGCTGTAGTCCAGTGATATTTCGAATCCCATATATAGTTGAATGTTCAAATTTTGCTCTTTTGTTAATATTTCGGTCTCTTTCAGAATAAGTTTAGCTCTCTGATAGAAATTATCCCTGTCTTTTGGGGGTAAATGAGGGGTAGCGCAAATAGTCCGGATTCCATTTTCCAGGGCCTGCTTTGCCATCTCCAGGGATTGCTCGTTAGAGCGGGAACCGTCGTCAATTCCAGGCAAGATATGGCAGTGCAAATCTATAATGGCTGGGGAAACTTTTTCAGACGAGTTCCCATTAAGGTTTTCAGTTCGGTCTAAAATTTTAGCTCCTTCCTCTCTTTCCAAAATTTCCTCTTTATTAAGTACTTCGGCTTTTCTATCCAATCTTGAAGAATATTTCTGAAACTTTTTTTTAATTTCTTCTTAACCCTGTCATAAAATGGCAGTGGCCCCTTCGATAAGCTTTTTTTGAGATCAAGGTTCTTGACTCTTAGTCCTGATTTATTAAATTAAGAAATCAGATGCGCCTTTAGCTCAGTTGGTAGAGCAACTGACTCTTAATCAGTGGGTCGCAGGTTCGATCCCTGCAAGGCGCATTTATTAATTTATAAGAAGCCACAGGAATTATAGGTGAGTCTGGGTGATTTTGTATTCCTGAAAAGAAGCCAGCTTCTCCGGTCTATATTTCTGAAAATAAACCACGAAGGTTGTCCCCAAACCGGGGGTGCTTTTGAATTCCAAATGTCCGCTCAGACTGTCCACCAATCTCTGAACAATCGGAAGCCCCAAGCCGGTCCCCTGTTTTTTAGTGGAATAAAAAGGAAGAAACATTTTTTCTTTTTCCTCATCCCCCATTCCTTTCCCCTCGTCTACAATAGCTAGAGGTATCCAATTGCTTTCGCCTTCAGTATCTTCTTCCAAATTATAAGTTTCCAATTCGGTTATATTTTTGTTTATTAATCTTAATTTTCCGCCCTTTTCCTGCATGGCTTCTACTCCATTGACCATCAGATTGAGTAGAAGCTGTTTGATATGGTTTTCCTCTCCCAGAACATACAGCGCCTGGCTGTCTATCTCTTTTTGAATTCTGATGTTATCAGTATAGGAAGGGTGTTTTCTGACAATTTCGATTACTTCGTCGACGATAGAGTTCAAGTCCACTTTGGTGAAATTGGTGGGCTTGATTCGGGCAAAGTTTAAAAATTCGGTTAAAATTTCATTTAAGCGATTAGTCTCTTTGATGATTAACTCCATCAGCTTTTCATTTTCTCCGTCCAAAGGTAATTCATCTTTTAGGACTTCTACTGAGCCGGATATAGAGGCCAGGGGATTTCGGATTTCATGGGCAATGCCAGCCGACAGTTCACCTACGGCCGCCAATCTGTCTTTGGCCCTTAGCTTATCTTCCAGTATCTTAAACTCACTGAGATCCTGGAAAATGGCAATTACTCCTTGTGGTTCGGATTTTTCATTTTTCAAAATTGAGGTTGACAGTCCCAGAGGAATTCTTTTCCCCGCCGAATTGGTAATGATTACCTCTTTACGATTAATCCTTTGATTTATTTTTAAACTATCCCATATCCCTTCTGCCAAATTGCTCATTCTGTTTTTGAAAACTTCAAAACAGTTTTTACCGATCACCTCAGAGGATTTGTAACCTAAAATCGCCTGAGCCGCCAAATTGAAATAGACTACCCTGCCTGTGGTGTCGATGGTAATTAGTCCGGAATGGATATTCTGCAGAATCTCATCGGTTTCCATTTTCAGTTTTTTCAGCTCGCTGGAGAAGCTCTCCAGCTGTTCTCCCCGGGTTTTTAACTTTTCGGATAAGTAACCGCTGATAAAGGCCACTAAATAGAAGCTGCAGACAAATAAGAAAAAGGTGTAAAAATAATCATCCGAGAGCTGATAAACCCCTTTTAAGGCATGATACGAGAAGAGGTTAGAAATCTCCCACCCTAAGCTGTATAAGATTACCAGACAGTAGCTGACGCTGGCCCAGGTGGCCATCAGTAGAGTCCCGACTACCTGGTAATGCAAACTGGCGGAAACTATGGAGAGAAAGAATAAAATGGAGATGGGAGTTTTGATTACTCCGGAATGATAGACTAAAACCGCCTCAATGAAAATTTCTAAAAATAGCTGCAGAGTGAAGGCAAATTTAAACAGATTTTGAGTGGGATATCTGGCAGAAAAGAAAATAAAAAACAGAAAAATGAAGGTGACCACAGAATACGCCAGGAATAAACTTAACAGAAAACTGGAATAGGTTATGAAAAATAACGTTACTCCCAAAAGCAAGACAAAGACTATTAAACGGGAACTTATTATCCAAGAGAAACGGGGCTCCAATTCCGAGCCGAATTTGGGAATTAATCTCATAATTTAAACCATCTTGCCTTATTTTGTTCCTATATTATTCTATCGGTATTTTTAGGGAAATCATTTTAACCCGAAAAGTTGTCTTAAATTTCGGCTATGGGTTGGCTTACCCACCAGTCATTCTATACAATAAAAAAACACCACTGCCTTTAAACAGTGGTGTTGTCTGAAATTTGTTTTTTTAACCAATCTTTCCGATAATGTCAAACATGGGTAAGTACATAGCAATCAAAATACCTCCTATGACTACACCCATTATTACTATGATGACCGGTTCGATGATAGAGGTCAAAGCTGCTACCGCGGCATTGACTTCTTCCTCATAAAAATCAGCAATTTTATTCAACATATCATCTAATCCGCCGGTTTTTTCACCTACCGCTATCATCTGGGTAACCATAGGAGGAAAAACTCCGGAATCTTTCAAGGGCTGAGTAATGGTTTCACCTTCGGCAATGGACAGAATCGATTTTTTAACCGCATCATGGATTACTCGGTTGCCGGCTGTTTTGGCCGTAATTGCCAGAGCATCCAGGATGGATACTCCTGAGGATAACAATGTCCCCAAAGTGCGAGTGAATCTGGCAACCGAAGATCTGCGGATTAAACTACCGATTAAGGGAACGCGCAATAAAAACTTGTCAAAATTTAAGCGACCTTTGTCGGTCTTAAGGTAAAACCTCAAACCCACAGCGGCGGCAATCACAAAGGCAAAAAAGAACAGAATATTGCTGCGCAAGAAATTACTGATATTCAACACCATCTGGGTGGGCATGGGCAGGGCCGCTCCTACTCCGGAAAACATCTTGGCAAACACCGGCACAATGTAGGTTAACATTATGAAAGTAACCACGGATGCCACCACTACGATGACGGAGGGATAAACCAAGGCACCCTTTACCTTACGCACTAAGGCATCCGCTTTTTCACGATAGGCGGCTAGACGGACTAAAATGGCGTCCAGAGCACCTCCTACCTCACCGGCTTCCACCATATTCACGTATAACTCGTCAAAAACCTTTTTGTGCTTTCCCAGAGCTTCCGACAAAGTGGTTCCGGCCTGGACTGATTCTTTGATTTGAGCTATCACTTTTCTGAATTCGGACGACTCCATTTGTTGGGAGAGAATATCCAGGCACTGCACCATGGGCAGTCCTGCTCCAATCATGGTGGCGAACTGGCGCGTGAAACGAGAAATATGAACCTTTTTTATTCTCTTGCCCCCAATCCTAAAGTTTAGATTGGAAGGTTTCCGGTTAACCGAAGTGAGTAAAATTTTGTGATTCCGTAAGATTCTCTCTAATTCTCTTTTGTCTTTTGCTTTAACTTCGCCGGCGACCTGGGTGCCGGCTAAAGTTTTTCCTTTATATTCAAATACTGGCACTTTATTCTCCTATTTTGGACATAGCAGCTACTTCTTGCTTTAAGTTTAGAATGTCATTTAATTCTTGAATACTAGAAGTCCGGGCTTGAGCTTCTGCTAAGGTGATTTTATGAGCTAAGTAAAGTTCGGCTAAGGACTGATTCATGGTTCTCATCCCGTATTTTTGCCCGGCTTGGATAGAACTGTATATCTGGTGAATTTTTTCATCTCGGATTAAGGCCCGAATGGCTGGAGTTGCTGTCATTATCTCTAAACCTAATACTCTGCCTCCTCCAACCTTGGGAATTAATTGTTGAGTTACTACGGCCTGTAGGACAAACGATAACGTAACACGAACCTGTGCTTGTTGGTTGGTGGGAAAAACGTCAATGATACGAGTTATCGATTCAGCGCAAGAACTGGTGTGCAAAGTTGCAAATGCCAAATGTCCGGTTTCAGAGATATTCAAAGCCGACTCCACGGTTTCCAAATCCCGCATCTCACCGATTAAAACCACGTCCGGATCTTCCCTTAAAGCATACTTCAGAGCGCTTCCGAATGATTGGGTATCGGAATAAACCTCCCGTTGATTGATTAAGGAGCTATTGTGGCGGTGTAAATATTCAATAGGGTCTTCTACAGTTATGATATGTAAGTTCCTCTCACGATTGATCTTGTCAATGATGGCGGCTAATGTGGTGGATTTACCGCTACCCGTGGGACCAGTAATTAAAACCAGTCCCCGCGGTAGATTAGCAAACTCAGAAACCACCTTGGTTAAACCTAACTCCTCAAAACTGGGAACCCTGAAAGGAATCTGTCTGATGGCTATCGCCACATTACCTCTCTGCATAAAGACGTTACAGCGGTACCGGGACAGGTTTTCAATTCCAAAGGATAAGTCCAGCTCTGATTTTTCTTCAAATTTTTGCCTTTGTTTCTCACTCATTATGCTGTAAGCCAACTTTTTGGTCTCCTCCGGCGTTAGGGACTCCATGGGTAATTTTTGCAACTTGCCATCGACTCTAAGCTGGGGAGGGGTACCCACAGTGATATGTAAATCAGAGGCCTTTTTTTTCATCATTATTTCTAACAAATCTCGCAAATTGACCATGGTTTTTCCTTGTTTGGGTTTTTTGCTTTTTATATTATCGACTGAATGCAAAAAATCTTAATGGCTTAAGCCATGGTGTAACCAATCGGCCTAATTCAAAGGAAGCTTGAGAACCTGGGTAAGAAGAAATGTATAATTAACTACAATGAAGCACAAAAAATTAACGATGGGAGGACTCAGCTAAAACTTCTTCGATAGTGGTAAGACCCCTTTTTAACTTATCTAAAGCAGCCATTCTCAAAGACCACATTCCATCTTTGACCGCCTGGTCTTTTAATTCCTGGTTGGAAGCACCGGATAGTATCAGCTTTTCGAGGGCCGGGGTGATGTTCATTACCTCGAATATTCCGGTTCGACCTGAATAACCGGTGTTGTTACATTCAGAGCAACCTTTCCCTTCCATAATCTTTATTCCATGTAAGTCCTGTTCTTGAAACCCAAGGGATAACAGAGTCTCCTTGGGAACTTGAGTTTCCTGTTTGCAGGAGATGCAGATTCTTCTCACCATTCTTTGAGCCATGATTAGGCGGGTGGAGGAGGCTACCAGATAATTGGGTACTCCCATATCCACTAAACGGTTAATGGTGCTGGGAGCGTCATTGGTATGCAAGGTGGAGAAAACCAAGTGACCGGTTAGGGCAGCTCGAATGGCAATTTCAGCTGTTTCTCCGTCACGAATCTCTCCCACCATGACCACATCTGGATCTTGTCTTAAAAAAGATCTCAAGGCCGCGGCAAAGGTCAAACCAATTTCAGATTTTACTTGGACCTGGTTTATTCCGTCAAAGTTAAACTCGACCGGGTCCTCGGCGGTCATTATATTAATATCTTCCGTGTTTATTTCTTTTAAAGCTGAATACAAAGTGGTGGTTTTACCAGACCCCGTAGGACCGGTTACTAGAATCATTCCATAGGGCTGATTTATGGCCTTCTTAAAACCACCCAAAGCATGTTCCGGGAAGCCCAACATAGTCAAGTCCACCATCAGACTTTTTGGGTCCAAAATACGCATTACTACTTTTTCACCGTAAATGGTGGGTAGAACCGAGACACGCAAATCAACCGCCCGCTCACCAATTTTTACTTTGATTCTGCCGTCTTGGGGTAATCTTCTTTCGGATATATCTAAATCTGCCATAATTTTTACACGAGAGACAATGGCTGCCCGGTATTTAAAAGGCAAAGGTGCCTTTTCCTGTAAGTTTCCATCAATACGGTAACGAACTCGGATTCTTTTTTCATAGGTTTCAAAATGAATATCAGATGAACCTCGGCGAATAGCATCTGCAATAATTCCATCTACTAATTTTACCAGAGGCTTATCTTGAACTGCGGACCTTAAATCTGATTCGCTGGGAACTTCATCTTCCTGCTCAATAACCTCTAACTCTTCGTCTTTTAAACCTTTTATTACTTCATCCAAACCAGAGACATCTTGATAATAACCGTCAATTGATTTTTGAATCGCTTTTTCCGGACTGATGACTGGCTGGATGTTGCAACCGGTTATGAATTTGACGGCATCTAAAACATAGATGTTATTGGGATCAGAAATGGCCACGATTAAGGTTTTACCCAGTTTACTGACAGCTATAACGTTGAATTTGCGGGCGATATCTAAGGGAATTAATTTGACAACATCCGGATTAAGCTCGATATCGGAAAGCCGTAAGGCTCCAATATTGAGCTGCTTGCCTATAAACTCAAAGACGGAATCTTCATCTTCAATGGCACCGATTTTTACCAGAAGCTGAACTAACTTGCCACTGCCGTCCTTTTGTAAGGCCAGGGCTTTATCTAATTGTTCCCGGGTTATCTTCCCGGCCGAAACTAACATTTCCCCTAATTCAACAGACATATTTTTCACTCGTGAAATAGGTCATCTAATCTGCTTTCAGCTGAAGCAGTAAACTGGGAATCTAAACCTTTGGGAGCGGTTTTTTTGGTTTTGTTTACACCGCTCAAAATGGTAAGTAGTTCTGCTCCCATCTCTTTGGCATACAATCTCACCATTCCGATAGTGGTGCGGTCATCAAAAATTACTACCAGGATAGTCCTTTCGCCTACTAATGAGATATGGATGTGGTCTTTCTTACCCTGATGGAATAGAACCGAGAATTCCGGTTCTCCTACTAATCTGGCTATCTCTTTGGTAGAAGCAAAGCTACCAGCTAACAAAGCTGCTAAGGCGGTGGTGTCCAAGGAGTGGGTAAACCCTTGGCGTGTAACCAAGTATCCGTCTTTATCTACCAACAATACACATTTGGCTTCCGCCCCTTTGAGTAGCTTCATGAGGATACGGTTGATATGCTCCAGTTCCTCTTCATAGATTACATAATTTTCGTTTGACATTTTTCACCTCCTTTAGCTTTTTTTTGATTTTTTAAACCACCGAAACAGAAAAAACCTTTTCTTGCGTTTTTTAGCTTGCGCCCTTGGAGTATCCCGAATTACTTTTAAACCGCTGAATTCCGGCCAAATTTTCTTTACCTCTTCTGCTTTCTTTTTGGTATCCATCTCTAATGATTTTGCTCCCCTAAGTGTTGTTTCAGATACATTTGTTTCAAAAGCTTTTGATTCGGTATGTTTCGACTTAGTAACTTTGGCGTCCGAAGTTTGTAAGGGTTTTATTTCGGGAATTTGTGAACTTTGGGCGGTGGTCTGAAAGCCCTCGGGCTTATCTTCCCTGAGCACCTCCGTTTTTTCACCGAACTCTTTGGAGCTGCTAAATACCGGTTCTTTTTCCCGTTTTCCTTCGTTCTCCTGTTCAAAACTTTTTCTATCCACATCTGGATATTTGACTACTTCGGTGGGTTCTAATTTTTTTCGTTCTTGGGAAAGCGGCGATAGACCAGAACTTAGGCCGGACTCAACTGCAGGCACGGCTACTTGTCTTTCTACTGTAGGTTCTGGAGCTACGCCGGCCTGTTTTTGAATCTTGGCCATCACCAATTTACAGATCATTTTCAAAGTATCGAAAACCCCCACCCCTTTAACGGCCACAGCCTCAAAATAGGGGCAGCCATAGGTATTAATAATTTTTTCCAGCTCTTCTAAACTGGCCACATTTTCCAAATCTCTTTTGTTGTATTGAATCACCAGGGGCAGTTCCTCCAATTTGTAGCCGTATTCCTTCAGGTTTTCCATCAGATTGTTTAGGCTTTCTACATTTTCATCCATCTTGGATAACTGCGAGTCGCCTACAAAAACTAGACCATCTACTCCTCTTAGAACTAACTTTCGCGTAGCGTTATAATAGACTTGCCCAGGAACGGTATAAAGCTGAAAACGGGTGGAAAACCCTTGAATGGTGCCTAAGTTTATCGGTAAAAAATCAAAAAACAAAGTTCGATCCGTATCGGTCGCCAAAGAAATTAGCTCTCCTCTAGTCTGGGTGGGGACTTTCTTATGCACATATTGCAGATTGGTAGTTTTACCGGAAAGCCCCGGACCATAAAAAACTATCTTGCAACTAATTTCTCTGGAAGCGTAATTTATCGTGACCATTCCTTATCGGTTTTTAAGTTTGGCAGCCGCATTTTTGATCTCCAGGCGCACCAAGCCCATATTGACGCTGGGCTCGGTGGTCACCACTAAAACTCCCACCTCTACATCCGTCAAAAAGAATTTTCCCTGTGAAGCTTCTACCGTGACCTGTCTTAAGGGAGTTTGTTTTAGCATCTCCAAGGATTTCTGGACGCTGCTTATAATGGAAGAAGCCAGCGCTCCTACGGTATCATCCTGGATACCGCTGTGTAAATCGGCGGCAATCACAATTCCATCCTGTCCTACCAGCATACTGCCGGTAATGCCGGATGTTTTGTTAAGCTCGGATAGTATTTGATACATATTTTTCCTCCTGGACCTTTAGGTTTTCTAAGTGATATCTTTCATTTAAGTATTTCTTCATTCTTTCACACACTTTTTGGATTCTGACGTTCAAAATTTCATCGGTACTTTTGTCTGAAACAGTGATCACACTAAAGCTGTAAATTTTGTGGATGCTGATCCAATAACTGTTGGAGAAGATATCCATCCGCTCTATATTTTTTTCTCGAATGCGGCTTAAAACTTGGCCGGTAGATAGCTCTAATATTAGAGGCAGAGGTGCCCAGCTTTCCCAATCAAAATTATTTTTACAATTTTTGGCTATGACTAACCCTTCCTGGTCTACCAGAAGACTGGCATTCACTCCCGGATAATTGGTCAGAGAACCTAAAATCTCTTCGAGATAAGATTCAGATAAATCCGATCCTTTTTCTTTATGAAAAACCACATCAGATTTCTCAGCCACAATTTTATCCACTTCAATCAGGCGGTCTTTGGTGAACTCCGGCTGAACTCGGTGAATTACTCTAATCGGTTTTAAGACAGATTTCAACAGGAAAGGGGCCGTCAAGACGTGTAAAACCACTGCCGGTAGAAAGTAGGCAAACCCTTGCTTGAGGGACAATCCGGGTTTCAGAGAAAACATCACCCACAAAAGCAAACCAAACAAAATAGCTTCGCTGAAACGGAATATTAAGCTCAAAAAAGTATTGGTCAAACTTCTCCCCCAGTTGCCGGGATTGCTGAAAAACCAAACCACAAAGTAAAAGACGACCTCAAAGATTAAGACGGTTATCCAGCTGACCGGAAGTTGCCATTTTTGGCTGTAAGGATAGAAAAACAACGGGGCTAAAACTAAAAATAACCCCCATAAAATAACGGTTCTGGTTTCTCTGGCTTTATTCATATTTAATCCTTTGCCTTAATTTTACTCTTCTAAGATTTCAAGTAATTCGCTTGTTTTCATTTTTAGGGAACCGATGTTGACTTCCGCTGAACAGACTAAGACCAAAAAAGAATTTTTCAGATTGAAAATCCAAAATTTTAAACTGTGGGCTTCTATCAAAACCTGCTTTAATTTTCCGAAGTCGATTTTTATCAAACTGGCTTTGGTGACTTCAGAAATATTGGTAGCCACCGCTGCCACTATGTCGGGATTTATCCCACTTTTGAGTCGGTCATCTAGGATTAAGCCATCCTTCCCAACCGAGAGTACTCCCACTACTGCCGGAAAAGCTCCTAAAATTTCCATGACTTCATTTACACTGTAAATTTTTTCAGCTTTAAGTTTAGGGAAAGTGCTGGGAAGTTGAGAATCTTGCACCACCGCGGGGTGGCTGGGTTTGGGTCTGGAATCGAAAACCGGTTTGCTAAAGGTTTCTCTCTCTGGTCGGGTGGTCTTTACCGGAGAAGTTCTTCTGATGGAGCCCAAGAGCATCTTTAAGCTTTCATTGCGAGGTTCGGAGGAAATCAGCTTGCTCAAGATATTTTCGGCTTCCTGATATTTTCCTTTTTTGACCAGGATTTCGCTTAAAATTACCTCCACCGCTCTGGTCCTCCCGTCCAGCCGAGCAGCAATATCCAGCTCCTTTTCGGCTTCATCATAAAGTTTTCGGTCTAAGTCAATTTTGGACATAACCAGGTGAGCTGGTCCATAATCGGGGTGAATTTCTAACCCCTTTTGACAGATTAAACTGGCTCTCTCTAAATCCCCTTTTTTGCGGTAGGCCTCAGCCAAAGCCGCAAAGATGGTGGAATTGGGGTTGTCAGCTAATATTTTTTTGCACTTGGCTATGCGATCTTCTATCTCTGTTAGCTGTTGCACTCTTACGCTCCGTAACAGGTTTTCTGCCAACCAAAAGGCCAGCCAGATTTTAAACTGTTTAATATTAAAAAATGAAACTCTAAAAAAAATTATCGACAGAAGCGGGATTTTACTTAACGCTCGGGGATTTAAAAAGTTAAGCTATAAAGCTTTTAGCTTAAGACCTTCTTGGCACGATATAAACCCCAGGTCAGAAATATTAAGGATAAAAGCTTGGCCAGATATACTACTGAAGAGGACAGATAAATATTTTGAAATTTGAGAACGATTTCTCCTAACTGAGCCAAGCCAAAGATTATAAAAGCCAAACTTAAAATCTGCCAGGCTGAACTCAATTCTCCACCTTTCAAGAAATGAAAAATTCTCCAGCAAAAATATAGACAGCTTAAAATTAGGACCAGGCCCAATCCGTTTACGGTGACTGATAATAAAGACGAAGAATCGGAGCCGACTTCTACACCAAAAGCTACATTGATTAAAGCTATCGATAAGGCCAAAGTTAAGATAATTTTTTTCATATTTCCTCCTAAACGGCTTTTAATGTTTTATATATTTCGGTTTCCAAGTCATATTTTTTAACAATTTCGCTCTGCTCCAATAAAACCACACTCAGCTCTTTTCTAATTTCAAACACAATTTGCTTAAGCACATTTTCTCCTAAAACATAAGCCGTTAACTTTAAATATTCTGTTAAAAGAGCATTTAAAGCCGCCAGTAGCTTCCACAATCTTAATTCTTTGGGTAACTTTAAAGCCTGTTGTACAAAGCTTTCACTGTCTATATGTCCTCTTTCTTTAATGAAACTTCCCAAAACTGGATATAAGTTTTTTTGGGATGAAAAACCATTATTTAAAATTTTAGATTTTCCAGCTCCTAATTTCTTTTGAATGGTGCGGTCAGTAACCTGAAAAGCGGCAGAGTAAACTTTGGCAATTAAAACCAAAAGGTTTTCTTCTTCCTTCTTGCTGGATACCGGCGCTCCTTTAATTTCAATGGCTTCTGCCAAATCTTTGGTGATTAATTTATGGACCGCTTTAGAGGTAATGAATTCTCCCAATACCGAGACTTGTAAAATTTCTGGTAAGGTCCTCTCTCCGTTAATTAAATTTAAAACTTGAAATTCATCCAGAGTTAAAATAATCTCATCCCCTTTTACCTTAGGAAAGCTGGTGATTTTTAGAGCTTTATTTTCTCCTGGTAGAATCTTTTTTAACTCCACCCATTCATCAATCCGTCTGGTTCCTTCCATAATGACACTCACGGTGTCTAATTCGGTGATAAACTGATTTTCCGGCGGAAAGATATTGTCCTGGAATCCGAAGTCCCCGGCCTCCCAGCTGAACAGAGAAAAAATCACCTCTTCAATCTGTATTTTTAAACATTCTTCTACCTCATGAGGATTTAACACGTTTAATTCTTGTAAAATCATGCCAATTTTTTTGCCGGAAGTCTCCTGCAGGTTTATGGCTTTTTCTAAATCGTATTTGGAGATTTTTCCCTTTTTCAGAAGTAAGTTCCCCAAGAGGTCATCCTGACTGTTAGATGAGCTGGCAAATATTATGTTTCCGTTTTTGAAAAAAATCTCTTTGGACTGATGCTGGCGGGTAATTTTCAGTTTGCCGGTTTTTTTACCAGTAGAAATCAGCTGCAGAATGTCCGGAAAAGGTACGGTTTTTAAATTCCCGGTAAATCCCATAATTAATCCTCTGAAATTATTGGTTTAATTTTCAATCTTTCTCCGTCAGATTCTATGATAACCGCTCCATTTTCTTTGGTCCACCAAATTTTTCCTAATTTCTTATCTAAGCCGTTAACTATCCTATCTTCCAATTTATCTTTCCATCTGTCGTAGCTGCATATAACCAGCACCGTCTGGTTCTGTTTTAAATTTGACCGGTTAGAGTTGACTTCTTGTATATCATTTATATCAGTTGTCCAGACTATCTTCTTACCTTGAACCAATGAACTACCCTCTGCCTCTGCTTTATAACCCCAGATCCAGATAAAATTTTTATATTCAATGATCAAAATTAAATGGTCTGAAAACTTGTTAAGTTTTTGTTCTCTATAATTATCGGGCAGTCCTATCCAAACCTTAACCTCTCCAAATTCAGATAAATTTCCGGGCTTAAGAGGTACAGCTAACATCCGTTTTAGAAAAATTTTTACGGTGTTATCCTGAATCTGGGAATAGTACCAGATTTTTTTTATGGAAAAGTTCTCCTTTAGGTAGTTTAATCCTGCTCTGAATTCGGTTTGAGGCCTTGGAATAATTAAATGTTCTATCTGTCTTATTCCCTTTTTATACAAAAAGGGGGCGATTACAAATTCAGCCGAATTAAATTTTTCAGAAGAATAGCCCGTTCCCAAGAGAATATTTTGTTTATCGGGCAGCTGAATAAAAATAGCCTCCCCCTTCCCCACATCTAAGCAGGTAATTTTCACAGATTGTGGGGAGGAAGCCAAAATATTTTTGCCGAACCAGAATAGAGCAATTGACAGGGTAGAAACTGTTAAGATTTTCAGATATTTTTTTGATTCTATGGAAAGTAAAGTCAAAATCAACAACAAATAGAAAAATATTATGGATAAAATTGCGGGAGAAGATACCTTTATTTGAGCCCAGGGGAAAGATGCAAAGAATTCGACCCCTCTTAAAACCAGATTGAGAATAACCCAGTTACAGGCCGAGATGATTTGTGCCAAACCCAAACTTATGATCCCAAAAATAGCTGAAAGACAACCCAGCACCACCGCCAAAGCACTCAAAGGGATTAATATCATATTTGAAAAAACAACCACGGCTGAAAATTGATTGAAATAATAAGCGTTTACGGGTAAGGTAAACAGGGTTGCTGCTAGGGAACCAAAGGTTGGTAAGATTATCCAATTTTTCAGACTGCTTTTATTGAGCCAATCAGATTTGCTTAAAATATTATCCATTTTCGGCACCAGATAGCCAATCCCAAAAGTAGCTGCAAAGGAGAGTTGAAAACTCACATCGAAAAATGTCAAAGGAGAATAGAATAAAATTATCAAGGCGGCAAAGGCGATGATATTCACAAAATTCGGCTCTCTTTCTAGGTAAAAAGCCAGCAGAAATAAAGCTGCCATTATAGAGGCACGAACCACGGAAGGCTGGTTATTAGTAATAAATGAAAAAATTAAAATCCCCGACAATAGGATAATCAAATTTATCCATTTTGGAATTCTTAAAAGTTTAACGATAGCTAAAAGGAAAAGTACGATCACTCCCACATTGAAACCTGAAACTGCTAAAAGATGTAAAGTTCCGGTTTTGGTGAACATTGCATAGATTTCTTCCGGAATTTGCCTTCTTTCTCCCAAGACAAAACCGGCCAAGAGGGCTTGATGCGGCTGGTCTAAGGTTTGCTCAAAAACTTTTTTGATAAATGTTTTAGTGGGAATTATAATTTTGGAGATAAAGAAGTTTCCGGTCCGATTTTCAATTATTTTGACCTTCTCGTCATCGTTCAGAGTGACTAAGCCATAAATCCCTTTGGTGGAAAGATACCTTTGGTAATCAAACAACCCCGGATTTCTGCGGGATAAAGG
>Ga0154874_107_pt1 | contig 25911 bp, 26 predicted proteins | sample Rifle2008BG19ft_FD_105846 | JGI IMG/M metagenome (GOLD analysis project Ga0154874, IMG submission 105846) | candidate division Zixibacteria bacterium RBG_19FT_COMBO_42_43
ATTTTGGATTTTGAAAAAGATTTTCCAAATTGTAAAGTGGTTCGCTTGGAGCAAAATTATCGCTCCACCAATATTATTCTGGATGCGGCCTGGTCGGTAGTAAAAAATAATACCTCCCGCAAAGAGAAAAAATTGTGGACGGAAAAAACCGGCGGTGAAAAGCTGACAGTCTCAGTCTGTTACGACGAAAAAAATGAGGCCTTGGGAATCGTGGAGAAGATTAAAGAGTTATCCAGAGATTACAGTCACAATGACTTTGTCATTCTATACCGAACCAACGCTCAATCCCGGGTTTTGGAGCAGTGCCTAAGGGATGAGGGGATTCCTTATGCTATAGTGGGTGGCGTGAGATTTTATGAGCGAAAAGAGATTAAAGATATTCTGGCGTTTTTGAGAATCTTGCTAAATCCGAACGACAGTTTGAGCTTGAAAAGAGTTCTGAAAACTTTTGGGGATGGGATCGGAGCTAAAACTATTTTGAAAATTGAAGAGTCGGCTTTCAAAAGTAATAAAACTTTGCTGGAAAGTTTATTTGAAAAAGAGTTGGTGGGCTCTCTGGCGACCAAAGCTAAAAATTCAATCCTACATATTGCTCAATTGATAAAAGAATTGGATGTGCTGAAAAGTAAACTTTCGGTGAATGAATTGACTGAAAGAATAATTAAGGAAACCAGATATCTTGATATTCTCTTGCTGGATAGAACAGAAGAAGCCGAAAGCAGAGCCGAGAACGTCAAAGAATTGATTTCCGCCGCCGCCGAATTTAAAGAAAGACATTCTGAGCCCACTCTGGAGAATTTTTTGGAAGAAGTGAGTCTGATGACGGATTTCGACCGCTGGGACGCTTCGCAGGAGACGGTGAACTTAATGACTTTACATTCTGCCAAAGGTTTGGAATTTCCAGTGGTCTTTATCTGTGGTTTGGAAGAAGGGCTGTTTCCTCTATCTCGCTCGATGGATACGGTGGCTGAATTGGAAGAAGAAAGACGGCTTTTTTATGTGGGAGTGACCCGGGCCGAGGAGAAGGTTTTTCTCTCATATGCCAAAAGAAGGAAGAGATTCGGGGAGATGCTGAATCTGAAATCTCAATTCTTGGATGAAATTCCGGGAGAATTAGTGGAAGTTGAAAATTTTGAAGAAAAATTTGCAGACAGAATTAGTCTGGCTGAAAAGTCGCATTTCAATCATTATGACTCCATGCTCAAAGTAGGAACCAGAGTGATTCATTCTACTTTCGGTCTGGGTGAGATTGTGAAAAAAGATGGGATGGGAGAGAATTTGCAATTAATAGTGCTGTTTAATGGGGGAAAGAAAAAGCTTATGGCGAAGTATGCTAATCTAGAGATTGTGGGATAGGTTTGACAAATTAAATACCGCAGTTAGATTAAGAATATGGCTATTACGATTCAGGATGTAGAGCATATCGCTAAGCTGGCTCGTTTGAGATTGACAGAAGAGGAGAAGCTTCGCTTCCAAAAAGAGCTGGGGAAAATTATCGAATATTTTGACCAGCTGAAAAAGTTAAACACCGATGGTGTTCCTCCGACTACGCACGTGGTTCCTCTGGAGAATGTTTTGAGGGAAGATGCAGTTAAGCCTTGTCTGTCAGTGGAGGAAGCATTGGCTAATGCCCCGGACAGGAAAGGGAATTATTTCAGAGTGCCGAAAGTAGTGGAGAAGGAAGGTTAAAAAATTATATTAATGAGTAGGGGCGAAGTTTATCTTCGCCCATTTTTATTTTAGGGTGGAGACAAGCTCCACCCCTACGCGGAATTTGCCTTTATTGACAGCAAGTTGGTGGGACTGGGGCTGGAGCATCTTTGAAGACAAAATTGACCAAGAAAATAATATCCGCTAAATTGACTTTCCCATCGTTATTAGCGTCTCCATCACATTTTTCGGGAATGGGAGCAGGTCCTCCTTTAAAGATAAAGTTCACTAAATAGATTATATCTGCCAGATTAATATTTCCATTTCCAGTAGGGTCTCCTCTTTTGGTTTCTCCGCAGAGGACTGTGATTTCGACGGTTTCGCTGTCACAGGCGACTGTGTCGCAGGCGATGAAGGTGACGTTGTAGATTCCGCTTTGGGTGTAGTCGGGTGTGAAGGTAAAAACGCCGGAGCCGTTGCCGGAGTCGTGGAAGGAGGAGTGGGGAGGGGGGTCGAGGGCGGAGAGAGTGGGAATGCCTGAACAAACGGGACTCACAAAAATCTTAAAAATTAAATTTTCATTTTCGGTTACAGTGACAGGTGCCAAAGATTGAATAGTTGAATGTCCAAAAAGGCATTGAGTATATTTAATGGTGGCATAATCCCAATAACTTCCGCTGGCCCTACTCTCACCAGTCACGTACACATTCCCACTACTATCCAGTGCTAGAGCAGAAGCATAGTCATCATAGTTCCCTGGTCCGCTGTAGCGTCTGACCCATAAGATGTCCCCATTAGGAGCATATTTAATAGTGGCATAATCATGAGAAGTTCCCCACGCTTCGCTGAAACCAGTCACATATACATTGCCAATGTGGTCTACTGCTAAAGCATTGGCTTGGTCGTAGCCATTCCCCGGTCCGTTGTAGAGTCTAACCCATAAGGTTTCTCCATCTGGTCCATACTTAATGGTGGCATAATCAATAGCTCCGCCGCCACTGCAGAATCCTGTCACATACACATTCCCGCTTCCATCCACTGCCAAGGCATAGGCAATGTCCTGGCCATTCCCCGGTCCGTTGTAGAGTCTAACCCATAAGGTTTCTCCATCTGGTCCATACTTAATGGTGGCATAATCATCAATAGCTTCGCCGCCATTGCAGAATCCTGTCACATACACATTCCCGCTGCCATCCACCGCTAAATCATAAGCAATGTCATAATTATTTCCTGGACCATTGTAACATCTAACCCATAAGATGTCCCCATTATGAGCGTACTTAATGGTAGCGTAATCATAATCACTTCCACTGACCGCACTATAACCAGTTACGTACACATTCCCACTGGCATCCAGTGCCAAATCAGTAGATACCTCGGAGCCGTTTGCCGGGCCATTGTACCGTCTGACCCACAATGTATCTCCGTTAGGAGTGTACTTGATTGTGGCATAATCAAAAGCAGTCGCACTGTCCCAACTATATCCGGTCACGTAAACGTTCCCACCACTATCCAGTGCGAGAGCAAAAGCATAGTCATCATAGTTCCCCGGTCCATTGTAGCGTCTGACCCATAAGGTGTCACCATTAGGAGCATACTTAATAGTGGCATAATCATAAGAACTCCCTATTCCTCCATAACTCTGACCAGTCACGTACACATTCCCACTCCCATCCACTGCCAAAGCACGAGCATAGGCCTGGCTATTTCCTTGTCCATTGAAACGTCTGACCCATAAGGTGTCGCCATTAGGTGCATACTTAATGGTGCCATAAGCAGGAAGTCCGCTTCCATCGCTGAAACCAGTCACATATACATTGCCAATGTGGTCTACTGCTAAAGCATTGGCTTGGTCGTAGCCATTCCCTGGCCCATTATATCTTCTCACCCAAACAGTATCCACCTGAGCCAAGACTGGAATATAGGAGAGAAAGACAAATAAAAAGAAAAAATAAATTCTAATTCTCATGCTTTCCTCAAAACTTTTTGCAGGCGGTTTGGTAGTCAACTGCAGGTGCAAATGCTGTCGAATCTGGGTTTTGAGAAAATGCGCTTTGAGTTAAAGTGACCAGAAAGGCAAGGAAAACAAATAGGCATTTTGTCGGATACATTTTATTCACCCTTATCTTACTTCTGTCATTCTGAGCCCCAACAATGTCATTCTGAGCGTAAGCGAAGAATCTCGCTTTTAAAACCCTTTTACTACAAGATCCTTCACTGCGTTCAGGATGACAAATAATTTCTATTTTAATTTATTCAAAATCTTCAAAAAGTCAAGAGGCATTTTTCCTGTTGACAAAAGTCAAATCCTTTAGCTCTGGGTACAGGGACCCGTTCCCCCGATTAATCGGGGTCAGAGTGAACCCAGAGCTACCCAGGTTGGTAGGGTCGGGTCCCCGCGCCCGACCATTTTAAGTTTTAGAGTTTAATCACAGTTTAATTTTTCAAATCAAATTTTCCTATTGACAAAAATCAAATCCCTTTGTAATATGGATTGTTTTTTTATGGTGACATAAGAGACCAATGAAAAAACAAAAGAGTAAAATAAGCTGTATCGGCATCATTCCTGCACGCTTCGATTCCCAACGTCTCCCCGGAAAGCCCCTTGTATCCATAGCCGGAAAACCCATGATTGAACAGGTCTACCGAAGAGCCAAAAAAGCCAAAAATTTAGATGAAGTCATAGTCGCCACAGACGATAAAAGAATTTTTAAAACCGTAAAAGATTTTGGGGGGAAGGTGTTCTTAACACCTAAAAATCTAAAAAGTGGTTCGGATAGAGTTGCTTTTGTGGCTAAAAAACTTAACTGTGATATAGTCGTCAATATCCAAGGAGATGAGCCAACCATAAAGCCAGAAATGATTGACCAGTTAGTGGAAAGTTTAAAAAAAGAACCAACCGTTCCCATGGCAACTTTGGTGAGGAAAATTGAAAATAAAGAAAATTTAGGAAACCCTAACCTGGTGAAAGTCGTAAAAACTAAAGATAATTTGGCTTTGTATTTTTCCCGTTACTGCATACCTTATTTTAGAAGCGAAAATGGTCAACGACGGTTTGATAAAAGTAAATTAAAAAACTATTTTGAGCATATCGGGATTTATGCCTATCGCAAAAACTTTTTGCTTAAATTTACCCAGATGCCACCATCTCCCTTAGAAATGGCTGAAAAATTGGAGCAGTTACGCGTATTAGAGAACGGGTATAAAATCAAGCTGGTAGAGACCAAATTCAAGACCCATCCGGTAGATACTAAAGCAGACATAAAAATTGTTGAAAAGATTTTAAGAAATGAGTAAAAAACAGGTCAAATACATATTTGTAACCGGCGGAGTGGTCTCCTCCTTAGGTAAAGGGGTGGCTTCGGCTTCAATTGCCTTCCTTCTGAAACGACATGGCCTGAAAGTCAATATCCAGAAATTCGACCCTTACATCAACGTTGACCCCGGCACCATGAATCCTTTCCAGCACGGAGAAGTGTTCGTTTTAGAAGACGGCTCCGAGACCGATTTAGATTTGGGGCATTATGAAAGATTTTTAGATGAAAATCTGACCAAAGATAACAACATCACCACCGGTCAGATTTACAGCACCGTCATCAACCGGGAAAGAAAAGGGGATTACTTAGGAGCCACAGTCCAGGTGGTTCCCCACATCACCAATGAAATCAAAGACAGAATCAAAAAAATAGGCAAAATAAACGGTGAAGTGGATGTAATTATCTGTGAAATCGGAGGAACCGTAGGAGATATAGAATCTTTGCCATTTTTGGAAGCGATTCGTCAGATAGGATTGGAATACGGGCATGAGAATGTCCTCTTCATTCACCTGACCTTAGTCCCCTTTATCGATTCAGCCGGAGAAGTAAAAACCAAACCGACCCAGCATTCCGTCAAGGAACTAAGAGAAATCGGAATTCAGGCGGATATAATTCTGTGCCGCACCCCCAGGCCGCTTTCCAGAGAAATAAAAGAAAAAATCGGATTATTCTGTAACGTCTCCCCCAAAAATGTAATCACTGCCGTAGATGTGGAGACCATTTATGAAATCCCTCTGCTCATTCACGAGGAAGGTTTAGACCAGCTGGTGCTGGAGCATCTGAAAATCGGGAAGAACAATTTTCAATTAAGAGATTGGAAAGAGATAGTTCAGCGAATTAAATCCCCCCTGCATCAGGTAAATATCGGTATCTGTGGAAAATATACCAATCTTAAAGATGCCTATAAAAGTATCATCGAGGCTTTTGTCCATGCCGGCGCTGAGAATGATACTAAAGTTGAATTGCACTGGATTTCTTCAGAAGAAATTGAAAAAGATGGGCCCCAAAAATATCTGGCAGAAATGGATGGAGTGCTGATTCCGGGCGGATTTGGAGAAAGAGGGATAGAGGGTAAAATTTCAGCAGTGCAGTATGCTATAGAAAAGAAAATACCCTTTTTCGGAATCTGTTTAGGAATGCAATGTGCTACGATCGCCTTTGCTCGTAAATTTTGCGATCTGAGAGATGCCAATTCAGCTGAATTTTCAACATCCTCCACCAATCCGGTCATCGACCTAATGGAAGAACAGAAGAAAATAACCCTCAAAGGGGCTAGCATGCGATTGGGGGCCTACACTTGCGTTTTAGAGAAAAATAGTTTGGCACATAAAGCTTACGGTCAGGAAAAAATTTCAGAAAGACATCGTCACCGCTATGAATTCAATAATAAATACAAAGATGTTCTGACCAAAGCTGGATTCAAAATCACTGGTGTAAATCCAGACACTAACTTGGTAGAAATTATCGAGTATCCTAATCATCCCTGGTTTGTGGGAGTTCAGTTTCATCCGGAACTTAAATCCAAACCGACCAAAGCTCATCCACTTTTTCGAGAATTTGTAAAAGCGGCTTTACAGCATAAAAATTTGAAACTCGACTCCCAGCTTATTTCCGAACCCGAAAAAGTAGCGGCCAAAAAGTAGTTTGACCTCCCTGCCAGTTGGAATTTAATTAAAATTCTATTATACTATTTAAGATAAATTCAACTTTTTCGGGTAAAATTAGGTTAGCTTAACAAATAAGTAGAAGAAAGAAAGATTGGCGATGCCTCAGGTAAAAGTCGGAAACATAAGCATCGGTGATAATGCACCTCTGGTTTTAATCTCCGGTCCCTGTGTGATTGAAACCGAAGATTTGGTTTTGAAGACCGCCGAGCAAATCAAAAAAATCACGGATAAATATAAAATCCCCTTCATTTTTAAGGCTTCTTGCATAAAAGCCAACCGCTGGAGAGAGACCAATTATTTGGGTCCGGGACTAGAGAAGGGGCTTGAGATTCTGGCCAAAGTCAAAAAAAATTTAGGAGTTCCGGTTTTAACGGATGTCCATTCCGCCTCTGACCCACCCATTGTTGCAGAAGTCGTGGATGTGATTCAGATACCGGCTTTTTTATGCCGCCAGACAGATATAGCAGTCGCCGCAGGAAAAACCGGCAAGCCGATCAATTTAAAAAAAGGGCAATTTATAGCCCCGGAAGATATGGGGGTTTTGGCCGGTAAAATCAAATCCACCGGCAATAATCAGATTATGCTGACTGAAAGAGGAGTGGTGTTTGGTTACAGCAATTTAGTGGTGGATATGCGCTCTCTGGTGAAAATGAGAGAATTGGGTTATCCGGTAGTTTTCGATGTTTCCCATTCCATTCAAATGCCTACAGCCAATACTTCGGTCAAAAGAGGAGAACCGGAATATATTTTACCTTTAGCTCGAGCCGGAGTGGCTTGCGGCTGTGACGCTTTATTTATCGAAACCCACCCGGATGTGAAAAATGCCATGTCAGACAGAGACAGTATGTTACCTTTGGAAAATTTAGAGCCGCTTTTAAAACAGGTCACCCAAATTGACAGACTCTGTAAACCTTTTGTTTATGAATGAACAAAAACTTTTTGAGCAAATTAAGGAAAATTAAATTGTTAGTTTTGGATGTGGATGGTGTTTTGACAGACAATTCAGTGTATATTGGAAGTGACGGAAATGAATTTAAGGGCTTCAATATTCAGGACGGATTCGGTATTCACCTACTCCAACAGGAAGCTAAAGTAAAAGTAGCTTTGCTTTCAGGCAGGTATTCCAAAGCCACCGATATAAGAGCCAAAGAATTGGATATTGAAATGGTTTACAACGGTTATACCGATAAAGCCCAAGTTTTGGAAGAGATTAAGCTGAAAACTGCTTTAGATTGTTCCGAAATGGCTTATGTGGGGGATGACTTTGCAGATATTCCGGTCTTACGGAAGACCGGAGTGGCCATCGCGGTCAAGAATGCCAGGCCGGAAGTTAAGAAAGTCTGTCAGTATGTTACCGAAAATTCCGGCGGGAATGGGGCGGTCAGAGAAGTGATTGATTTAATTTTAAAAGCCAAGCATATAAAATTGGAGTATTAAAATGGTGTTAGAAAGAGCCAGAGAGGTAATCCGAAAAGAAGCCCAAGCCATAGCCGGTTTGGAGAAAAAAATAAATAAAGAGTTTGAAAGGGCAGTTGAAACCATTCTGAAATGTAAAGGCCGAGTCATAGTTACCGGAATGGGAAAATCGGGCATAGTGGCCCGAAAAATTGCAGCCACTCTAACCTCCACCGGAACTTCCGCTATCTTTTTACATCCGGCTGAAGGAATTCATGGAGATTTAGGTTTGGTTCGGCGAGATGATGTGGTCTTGGCCATTACCAAATCCGGTGAGACCGATGAAGTGTTTCAATTATTCCCTCTGTTTAAAAGATTGGGTGTGCCCATCATAACCTTTACTGGTAATACCGCTTCCCAATTAGCTGACAAATCAGATGTGGTCATCGATGTCTCGGTAGAAGAAGAGGCCTGTGGTAATGATTTGATTCCCACTTCCTCCACCACGGCCGCTTTAGTTATGGGAGATGCTTTGGCAATTGCACTTTTAGAGGAAAGACATTTTTCGCCGGAAGATTTTGCTTTACTCCATCCGGGCGGAAACTTAGGACGTAAACTGCTTTTACGTGTAGCTGAGGTTATGCACACCGGTGACGAAATTCCTATGATCTCGGAAGATACCAATATAAAAGATGCAATATTGGAGATGACTTCTAAAAGATTCGGGGTTACCTCGGTGGTTAACAAAAAAGGGGAGTTGATAGGGATTTTTACCGACGGAGATTTAAGGAGATTGATTGAGAAAACCGCCAACTTCTTTGACCTGAAAGCCAAAGAGGCCATGACCACCAATCCCAAAGTAATTTCGGAAAACGCCTTGGCGGCCCGGGCTTTGAATCTGATGGAGTTTTTCAACATCACCTGCTTAATCATTGTCAACGGAGAAAGAAAACCGATCGGGATTGTGCATCTGCATGATTTGTTAAAAGCCGGAGTAGTTTAGCAGGTCTGGAATCTTAAATTGCCTCGAAAACCAAGCGGATATCTGGCTGAATAGATAACACACAATACAGCAACAGGCTCATTTCACAGGAGAGAAGATTATGATTAGAAGATTTCAAATTCAGAATAACACTCTGATTGAATCAGAATCCGAAGACAGCCCGGTTCAGGTTTTCATCAATCCTGATTCGGAAGAAAAAGATATCCTGCTCCGTACTTACGATATAGACCAGCATACCCTGACCTCTGCCTTGGACCCGGATGAGGTTTCCAGGGTGGAAATCAGCCCCGAGCAAACTTTTCTGATTTACAAGCGTCCCAAGAATTATTCCAGCCAGGACAATTTTTTCTTCAATGTCACCTCGGTGGGGCTAATTCTTCTCAAAGAGAGATTGGTGATGATTTCCTCAGAAGATATTCCCTTAATTGAAGCCGGGTTTAAGCATAGTCACGAAATCCATTCTACCTTAGATTTGATGCTCAACTTTTTACATGACACCGTCTATCATTTTCTGGGACATCTTAAAGTCATAAAACAGGTGGCACGAGAATTGGAGCAGAAAATCACCGCTTCCATAGAGAATAAGCACCTTATCCAGATGTTCAATCTGAGTGAGAGTCTGGTCTACTATATTAATGCTATCAATTCGAATAGCGGGGTTCTGGGCAAGCTCCGCAATCATATCGAGAAAACCGGTTTTTCATCGGAAACCATTGAACACTTGGATGATATCATCATAGACAACAATCAATGCTATGAACAAGCCAAGACCTATTCCACTGTTTTCGCCGGGTTGATGGATGCCAGAGGAAATCTGGTCAATAATAACATGAACGTTCTGCTGAGGAAGCTCACCATCATAAATGTGGTGTTTTTGCCCCTCAACCTGATTGCCGGTATCGGCGGTATGTCCGAATTCACAATGATGACCCGGGGTATAAATTGGCGGACATCTTATTTTTTGTTCCTGGCGGCCATGGTATTGATTGGTTGGCTGACTGCATTTTTCCTAGGCAGAATGAATTTTGGTAGAAATATTGCACGAATGAAAAAATAGAGATTTTGTAAATTTAGAGTTGAGAATTAAGTAGTCTCTACTATATAAGAAAGAGAAATGACACCTGTAAATTCACCCTCGCAAATATTATCCTTGCAACCACAGTCTTCAGCCAACCCTGAGGACAATTTCAAGAGAATCAGAAAAAAACTAAAAAACGATCTGATTTTTCTGTTTCTCTCGGTTCTTATGTTTACCTTTCGAACCCTGCCCAGAGAAACCGCCTTTTTTTTAGCCAAAGTTTTGGCTAAGTTAGCATTTTGGGTATTGCCCAAGGAAAGAAAAAAGACCATTGAAAATCTGACCCTGGTTTTTGGAAAAGAAAAATCTGAAGCTGAAATAAAAAAATTAGCGCAAGAAGTTTTCGTAAATTTAGCTTTAAGCGGAGTGGATGTGATACGATTAATAAAATATCAGGATAAGATAGCTCAAATGGTTGAGGTAGAAAATGAAGAGATTTTTGATGAGGCATATAGACAAGGGAAAGGGATAATGACTCTCACAGGACATGTGGGTTGTTTCGAATTGATGGGCCCTTATTTTAATCAGAAAGGATATAAAACTGCTGTAATCGGCAGAGAACTTTATGATAAAAGATTGGATAAAATTTTGGTGGAAAACCGGGAAAAATCCGGGGTGCAGAATATCCCCAATTCTTCCAGCGTCAAAGAAATAATCAGAGTTTTAAAAGAGGGGAAAGTTCTGGGAGTTTTGATTGACCAGAATTCAAATAAAGTCAGGAATGTAAAAGTCAATTTTTTCGGAAAACCGGTAAATGCTCCGCTGGGACCGGCTCTGATTGCTCTAAAAACCGGCTCACCCATAGTACCTATGGCAATTGTGAGAAACTCGAAGCGTTCTTATCGTATCATTGTAGGTCAAAAGCTGGAACCTAAAGTAACCGAAGATAGAGAAAAAGAGGCGGTCAGATTGATTCAAGAATGCACTTTATTTTTAGAACAAATTATCAGAAAATATCCGGCTCAATGGGTCTGGATGCATAATAGATGGGGTGATTAGTCAGATGAAAATAATTATAGCAAGAATCTTAATCTTTTTGTCAGTGCTACTTCTAAGTTGCAGCATTGAAGAAACTAAGCCACCTCAAGTAACCTCGCAGGATACACCGGACCAGATTCTGGAGAATTCTACTATTGTTCTTACCGTAGGTGGAATCAAATCTACCGTTATTAAAGCCAATTACTTGATAAAATATGAGAAAAAGGATGTAACTTTAGCCAGAGTTATTCAGACAGACTTTTTCGATAAAGAGGGAAAGCATACTTCGGTTCTGAGGGCTGATTCCGGCTTCATTCACGAGCAAAGACAGGATATGGAGGTCCAGGGGAATGTGCTGGTAGTCACCGATGATGGCTTGAAGTTAGAAACCACCAGTTTAAGGTGGGATCCCAAAATCAACAAAATTGTCACGGATGCTTTTGTAAAAATCACCAAAAAGAATGATATTATAACCGGCTATGGTCTGGAGACCGATTCGGAGCTGAAAAATATTAAAGTCAAAAAGAACGTTAAAGGGAAGTTAGAAGAGCTTTCTGAAGAAATGACTACGCCATAGTGTCTCTATAGTTACACTATCCCGTAGGGGCGGGATGCTGTCCCTGAACGGGATCTTGTAAGGGTAACCGTAAGCGTAACTAACAGCTACGCCATGGTGTAACCAAAAGAAGGATAATGCAAAATTCGGTTCTAAAAACTCAAGAGCTGGTTAAAATCTACAAAAGAAGAAGAGTAGTGAATGGGCTGTCTTTAGAAGTCCAGCCAGGAGAGGTGGTGGGCTTATTGGGTCCGAACGGGGCCGGGAAGACCACTACTTTTTATATGATTACCGGGTTTATCAAACCCAATACCGGCAAAATTTTTATCGGCGAGGAAGAAATCACCGATTTGCCTATGTATAAAAGAGCCCGCAAAGGGATCGGCTATCTTGCTCAGGAGCCCTCGATTTTCAGGAAATTGACAGTGGAAGAAAATATTATGGCGATTCTGGAAATGCAGGATTTGGATAAAAAACAAAGACAAGAAAAATTAGAAATCCTTTTGAATGAGCTGGATATTGCCCATTTGAGGAAAAGTAAGGCCTATAATCTTTCCGGCGGGGAAAGAAGAAGGGTGGAGATTACCCGTGCCTTAGTCTCGGAGCCGAAGTTTATGCTTCTGGATGAGCCGTTTGCCGGGATTGACCCGATTACGATTGAGGATATTCAGAAGATTATAGAGCGGCTGAAGCAAAAGGGTCTGGGGGTTTTGGTGACGGACCACAACGTGCGGGACACTTTGTCGATTACGGATAGGGCTTATATTATTTATGAAGGGGAGATTCTGAAAGCCGGGACTTCCAAGTATTTGGCTAATGATGAAGAAGCCAGAAGGATTTATCTGGGGGAGAAGTTTAAGTTGGATTAAGAAATTTAACATATGTCTAGTAAATATTAGTATATAAAACTGAGATCAACATATCTAATTTAGAATAACCCCTTTAGAAAGAACACTAAAAGTTCAGATATCATTTGCTGATTGACTTGAACCCGACTTCCACATAATTAAGAATATTTATGAATGAAAAGCCATTTGCGAAACTAACAATTGGGCGAGGAATGAAAGTTCCCAGGAATCCATTTGAGAGTCATTATCATTTTTTTAAGAATGGCCTAAAAATTCTTACAAATTTAAATAAAATTCTACCACAATCAGTTGAGGACTATCGAAAATCATTTACAGATAAAATGAAAGAAAAAATAAAAAAATTGGATAAAGAGGGGAAAAGAGAATTAAAGAAATTTTATAATTATATTGAAAAAACTAGAACTGGTAATAAACAATTTAGAAAGCGTTCAGTAATTATTAAACATGAGACAGTTAATAAGTTATTAAGGGAACAACTTGATATGTCTATGTTTTCCAGTAGATTCAATATGTTTATTAGAGAAATGAGTTTGGTTTATTTGATCGCGGAATTTGAACAGTTTTTGGGAAGATCACTTGCTTTAATTTTCGACAGACAACCAGATATTATCAAATCTTCTAAAAAACAAATTTCCTATGAAGAACTCTTTGATTACAAAAATTTCGAAGAAGTTAAAGAAAAGATAATAGAAAAAGAGGTCAACTCTTTAACTTCTCAAGATATAGATGACGTCAATAAATATCTTAATGAACGTTTTAAATTAGATTTGACTCAACATGAAAATTGGAAAAAATTTAAAGAGTGTTTTTATAGACGAAATATTGTAATACATAATAGTTGCTATCCTGATGAAACTTATAGAAAAAAAACTGGTTATAAAGGTAAACATGATAGATTATCTATTACAAAGCCTTATTTATCCAGATGTATAAAATTATTTGAAATGTATAGTGAGATTATAAGAGATGTTTTTACAAAAAAATTTATATAAAAATCATTTTTGGTACTATTTCTAGCTCTCATTTTAGTTCCAGTGTGTGTACTATAATCCATTGTGTTATAGATAGTTAAATTTGAATCCACTCTTTTGAAACTTCAATATTAATATACCTCTATTTCTATAACCACAACTAAATCAACCCCTTAGCCCTACCGATAATAGTAATGTGGGTGATGCCCTACCATCTTATGGGTGGGTGAAATTTTCCTATGGTCAACAATAGTCAATAACGATAGTATTGTTGACTATGGTTGAGTATGATATTATTTTTGACCATCTTTGACTATTGCTTACAGCACATTTTGTCGTATATTATAATGAGGGAAGGGTGAAAATATGGCTATGAAATTAGGGTTACAGATAGGATTAAGGCAGACGCTTGCCCCCCAGCTAATTCAGTCCCTGCGGCTCTTGCAGGTCCCTATCTTACGATTAGAGCAGATCTTACGCCAGGAGCTATCCATTAACCCCATGTTAGAAGAAGTAGATACCTTAGAAACCGAAGAGCCAGATGCACCTACAACTGAAGAGCCGGTAAAAGAAAAAAAAGAAGAAGAAAAAATCGACTGGGATGAGTATTTGGGGGAGGAGTCTGAATTTTATAATCCTAAAATAAAAGAGAACCAAGAAAAACTGGAAATCTCCTCCAGCTATGAAAAAAGCTTATATGACCACTTAATCGAGCAACTCAGCTTCTGCAAAATCACCGAAGAAGAATACCACATCGGGGAATTCATCATCGGCAATATCGACGACAACGGTTTTCTAACCATTTCCTTAGAAGAAGTCTGCAGCACTTTAAAATGCAGCCCGGAGCAGGCTACCAAAATTTTACAATTAATCCAGTCCTTCGACCCACCCGGTATAGGTTCCCGCGACTTAAAAGAAGTATTACTCCTCCAGCTAAAAGAAAAAGGGTTAGAAAAAAGCTTAGCTTACAAAATCGTGCAGGAGCACCTGACAGAATTGAATAAAAAGTCCCCTTCCCAGTTAGCCAAAATTTTAGAGGTCAGCCTGGAAAAAATTGAAGAAGCCCTGGAAGTAATTAAATCTCTTTCCCCCCAGCCGACTCTGGGGAAATTTACCGTCGGGGCCCAGGCCATCGTGCCTGATTTAGTGGTAGAAAAAATTGACGAAGAATTCGTGGTGTATCACAATGACAAATACGTACCGCATCTGCGGGTCAATCCGGCTTACAAAGATTTGCTGAAAAAGGATAATCACTCCTCGGAAGAGACCAAAACTTACATCAAAGAAAAATTGGACCAGGCCCGCTGGCTGATCAATGCCATCAACCAGAGAAGGTCCACTATGGTCAAAGTGATGCAGGCCATCATCGAGCATCAGAAAGAGTTTTTTGAAACCGGGAACAGCTCTTTGAAACCCCTGACCATGGAAGAGATAGCCGGCAAAATCGGGATGCACGTGGCCACGGTTTCCCGGGTATCCAACGACAAATATGTCCAGACCCCCTACGGAGTTTTTGAAATCCGGCATTTCTTCGACAGCGGCCTGACCAAAGATTCCGGGGAGGAGATGTCCAAGAGAACTTTGAAAGAGAAAATCGAACAGATGATAAAAAATGAGGACCCCTTGAATCCCTTGTCGGACCAGGCGATTTTTCAGCTTTTGCAAAAAGAGGGAATCAATTTAGCCCGCCGGACCGTGACCAAATACCGGGAGGAGTTAAAAATCCTACCGGCCCGGTTCAGGAAGAGATCCGTCAAAGATAAAAATAGCAAACAATCGGAACTATCAGAAGGAACTGAACCAACCAACTAATTTTACCTCCTCTTCCCTGTGCAGGAAAGGAGGAAGTTAGATTAAAGAAAGGAGTGCCTGATGCAGATTAGAATAAGAGGCCGTCACTTTCAATTAACCGATGCTTTAAAAGAATATGCCGAAAAAGAGATAAGCCAGCTGGGAAAATATTTTGACTCCATCATAGATTGTAATTTAATTTTAGACACCGAAAGATATAAACAGGTAGCCGAATTGAGAGTAAAAGTTTACGGAACCGTGCTGAACAGCAAGGTCAAATCAGAAGATATGAAGGTTTCCATCGAAAAAGCAGTCGAAAAAGTAGCTACCCAGCTTAAAAAATACAGTTCCAAACTGAAAGAAAAAAATCCCAAGAAAATCGAAGCTCTTAAAAACAAGTCCGGCTCGATTGTGGAAACCGGCTTTCCCGGCTTTTAAAAAGGAGTTTTAGAATTTGGATTTAAACGTAGAAAAAATATATAAGGATAGAAAAGAGTTTTTAGAATTAAACCTTTTGACTAATAACGACGGGGGGTTGAAAAAAAAAGTCCCCTCGAATGAAATCTTGCGCCCCGGCTTAGCTCTGGCTGGATTCACCAAGCGCTTTGCCTTTAAAAGAACCCAGGTTTTGGGGGAAACCGAGCTGGCGTATTTAGCCAATAAAAACAAAGAGCAGAGAAAAGAGATTTTAGAGAAGTTTTTCTCCTATGAAATCCCATTTTTGGTAGTGACCAAGGGGATTGATCCGCCCCCGGAGCTGGTGGAGATTGCCAATCAGAAAAATGTGGCAGTTTTCCAGACTCAGCTGACCACCACCGAATTTATTCACCGGCTTTCAGCTTATCTAGACAGTTTATTCTCCCCTTCCGTCACGGTTCACGGAACTCTGGTGGATGTGCACGGAGTGGGCTTACTTTACACTGGCAAAAGCGGCATCGGAAAATCGGAATGCGCCTTGGATTTGGTGGAGAGGGGTCACCGGCTGGTGGCTGACGACATGGTGAAAGTCACCAAAAAAACCTCGGAAGTGATTGTGGGGTCCGGCAGCGAGCTTTTGGGACATCATATGGAGGTCAGGGGAATCGGAATCATCGATATAGAAAAACTTTTCGGTATCCGGGCCATCAGAATGCAAAAAAGGATTGAAGTGGAAGTCCGTTTAGTGACCTGGTCCGACACTATGGAATATGAGAGATTAGGCATCGAGGATAAGTTTACCAGAATATTGGGAGTGGAAATCCCGGTGATAACCATCCCGGTTTCTCCCGGTAAGAATATAACCGTCATCTCAGAAGTAATCTCCATGAACCATATGCTCAAAGTTTATGGAGAAAACCCGGCTTTGCAGTTTTCCCGCAAGCTCTCGGAAGAATTGTATCGCAAGAAGATGACCGCCGAATATCTGGAGTCCGATTTAGAATGAGGTACAGATGATCGGCGGTATAATTTTGACCCACGGTGAATTCGGCGCCGGTATAAAAAATGCCCTGGAAGGAATGATGGGAGAACAAAAGGGGTTAAGAGTCCTGACCAATGCCGGTCTTTCCAAAGAAAAGTTGAAAGAAAGTTTAGAAGAGGCCATCGGGGAAAATGAATTCGGGGAGGGAGTTTTTGTCTTCGTGGATATGCCCGGCTCCAGCTGCTGGCTGACCGCTAAAAGCTTAAGAGAAAATAACAAAAAAATCGCCATCATTACCGGGGTCAATATGCCGATGCTGGTCACCTTCTTTTCCAACCGGGACCGGCTCTCCTTCGAAAAGTTGATTGATAAAGTCAAAGAAACCGGCCAAAAAGGAATCACCTGAAAATAAATGCCGATTATTCTATTCCGCCTGGATGAAAGATTGATACACGGACAGGTATTTCTGGGCTGGGCTAATTTTTTGCAGGCTGAAAAATTAGTAATAATAAACGATAAAGTGGCCTCCACCCTCTGGGAAAAGGAATTGTATCTGGCTCATGTCCCGTCCCCCATCAAAGCTGCGGTCTTCTCCCTCAATGAAGGTCTAAAAAAAATCTTACAGGGGGAATTTGAAAAAGAGAGGACCATTCTCCTTTTAGAAACTCCCCAGGACTTGTTAAGATTAGCTCAACAGGGGGTTAAAATTGCAGAGGTCAATCTGGGCGGGATGTATTTTAAAGAGGGGAGAAAACAGCTTTTGCCGTATGTATATTTAAGCGAGGAAGAGATGGCTGTTTTCGAAAAACTGTTCAAATTGGGGATAAAGGTTTTTTGCCAGGATCTCCCCGGGGCTGAAAAAAAAGATTTGGAAATGTTCTTGCATAAATTATCTTAAGGTTACACCATGTCGTAGACAAAGGGAACCGATAAATTAAAGTATGGTTCCCGCCACAGGCGGGCTCACCATAAATAGATTATACCTATGGAAAATAGAAGCGCAGAATTAAAAGTCGGATTAGTGGTGCTCATCACCCTGGTGGCTTTGGTGTGGGGGATAGGCTGGATTAAGGGGTGGAATCTGAGCCAGAATACCTATGAAGTCAAAGTCCTTTTTCCCAACGTGGGGATTTTGAATGTCGGTGACCCAGTCACGGTCTCCGGAGTGGAAAAAGGGAAAGTCAAAAAAATCGAGCTAGAGGCCGGTGAGGTTCTGGTCACCTTCTCTTTGGCTTCGGATGTGAAATTAAAAGAGGATGCTAAATTTTCTATTATGAACGTGGGTTTGATGGGGGAGAGATTGGTGAATGTCAATACCGGGTCTGGTGAGAAGTCCTTGGACTTATCCCAAATGCACAAAGGTAGTTTTGACCCCGGGATTCCGGAAGTGATGGCTATGACCGGGGAGCTGGTTGCGGAAGTTCAGGAGCTGGTTTTGAGTTTGAAGGAAGCGGTCGGTACTGAGCAGGGAAAAAGCTCTCTGCAAAAATCTATTAAGAATATGGAGAATGTTTCGGTCAGATTGTCTAAATTTTTTGACAAGAATACCGGCAAGATGGACCAGGCCGTGGAGGAGTTTGTTTATTCTACCAGTCAGCTGAAGGATTTTATGCAGAATAATAAGCAAAAATTGGAAAACACGATTGATAAATGGAATCAACTGACTTCGACTCTGGAGGATGTGTCCCAGTCGATGAAGAAGTTATCGGATAAGATAAATAATGGGGAGGGGAGTCTGGGACAGCTGGTGAATGATTCGACTTTGTATGTGGATTTGAAGAGGACCATTAAGAATGCGGATGATTTGATTACGGATATTAAGAAGAATCCTAAGAAGTATTTGAAGTTGGAGATTTTTTAAGCCGTTCCGTCAGGACTTACACACTACGTGATAATTCTAACAATTATAGGAGCTATCGTGGGGTGGGTCGTTCTTATGTTAATAGGGACGAACCTTGTTGGTTTTTTCAGCCTAGGTCTGATAAGGAAAAATATTGGCATAAGCCTTTTCGTCACAGTCATAGGACTCCTTTATCTATTTTTATTGCTGTATTTTTTGAACATCGGTGTTGCCATTGCAGCTATGCTCTTAATGGTTGCACGTATTCCCGACTTAATATGGGAAAATCGATACGGGCAAAAAATCGATAAAAAAAATAGGCCAAAGGGATTCCGATACACGCTTGCAACCATATTAATGTGGGCTGCACTTCCGGTTCTGTGGTGGTCGCTGTATAGTCTGCAAACAGCCCATTAGAACATTCATAACTTTCCAGATTGAAACAAGCTGGGTCTACAAACTTCAAAGTTTCAATTGAGTCATCCATGATTGTCTCCTGATGCCGTTGTTAAATGCGTCCACGAGATAAAGGAGATTAAAGGCGATTCCTGTTTATTTGCTTAACATTACAGCTACAGTGTTGTCGCCGTTCTTGGTTATTACTATATCTGCTTTGCCGTCAGCGTTCAGGTCACGAATTACCAGACCTTTCGGTTTCCCGCCGACTGCAATCGTGGAACTTGACGCAACACTGCTTTTATTGCTCATCAGAAACAGCGTGATGTTATTACCATCAGGACTGGATACCGCAATATCACCAATGCCGTCGCCATTGGCATCGCCTATCGCCACACGATTGGGAATTTTGCCCGTCGCAAAGGGTGAGCCTGTCATCATCTTGAATCCGCCCGTGCCGTCACCAAGCAAAATGGTTAGACCGTCTTTCCCTGACCTAGTTGCACTGCTCGGAGAATTAACAATGGCGAGGTCAGGCTTTCCATCTTTGTTCACATCGCCGATAGCAAAGTTGAACGGAGAGTCGCCGCAAGGAAAAGGCGAACCGACTGATTGTTTGAAACCGCCTTTGCCGTCGCCGAGAAGAATGGTGACGTTATCGCCTTCTAGATTTGTAGTAATGATATCGGATTTGCCATCGCCATTTACGTCGCCGACGCGAACTCTTTGGTAAGGCATTTTACCAACGTCTAAGAATGTGCCGGACGTATTAAAGTTGCCTTTGCCGTCGCCGAACAAAACTGCCACTTGATTGTTTCCCCAACTCTCAGTTACAAGGTCTGAATTTCCGTCACCATTCAAATCACCGGTCGCAACGCCGTGCGTATGCGGTTTCACTTCGACGGCAAACGGGGAATTCGGTGCAGGCGTAAATCCGCCTTGCCCATCGCCCAACAAAACGGTCAGATACTTCTCTTCGTGGTTTGCGAAAGCTAAATCGAGTTTACCATCACGGTTGAAATCACCAATGGCAATGTCGTTAGGATCGTGCCCGGCGGGAAACGGGGAGCCTTTCGCCTGTGTGAATCCTCCCTTGCCGTCGCCAAGCAGGATGGTCACATTGTTGCTCTGCTCATTTGCAACAATAATATCGGGTCTACCGTCACTATTGAGGTCAGCGATTTCGACGCTTCCCGGCGCAGTTCCGACAGGAAAGTGTGAATTACCTGTTGCTATGAGAGAGGTAACGCCTGAGGATGGCGTACAACAATTCACAGTTAATGCCGCCGACAGCATCATAGCGAAGATCAACTTGCTCATCATAACCTCCAAGAATCTAGCGATTGGAGAAGTTCGTAGACCCACGTTGTCCTCAACGTGGGATTGAATTTTACCCAGCTTGTCTCAAGCTGGGTCTACAGACTTCCCTTAATTAATACGCCGTAAATCTATACAATCTGATGGGTAATTTCTTGCAACCTCTTCTTCATCCTCCCCACATGCGTCCCCTCCCAATAAACTTTTTTACACTCCGGGCAAATCACAAAATTCTCCTGCGTCTTATACACATAAGGCCAAACTTTATCCTTAACCTTCTCTTTATCAGTTTTTTCCAAAACCCCATTACATTCCAAACAGCGGGTAAAAAACTTCTCCGGCTCAATTTTTAATTTCAACTTCTGTACCACCTCTTTCAATTGCTCCAGAGGGTCCGAGCTAAAAATCCAGACGAAATTCTTAGCGTTCCTGATTTTAGGAATCTTAGAATCCCGGGTCAGAATAATCCTGTCTTCCGCCAGAGCAATTTTTAAAAGCTTATTATCCGGCAGGTCTATTTCATAATAAGTGTCAAACCCCATGATTTTTAACCATCTGGCTAACTTCCCCAGCATATCATCACAAATAAACTTCATAACCACCTGTGGTTTCTCCTATAAAGATAACCTCATTTAAGAATTTGTAAAGATGCTAATTTGACACTGAATTTATAAATAAATATATTGGCTTATGCCCCATGATTTCAAAAAAGTAGCCATCGATACCTGCCTCAAAGCCGGGGAGCTTTTAAAAAAGAATTTGGGGAAGGTCAACAAAATCAAATACAAAGGGGAGATAAATTTAGTCACCGAAATGGACCACAAATCCGAAGATTTGATAATCAAATCCCTGACAGAAATTTTTCCCCATCACTCGATTTTATCTGAAGAACGGGAAATCATTGAAAGAAGCTCCCCCTACAAATGGATAGTTGACCCTCTGGATGGGACCACTAATTTTGCCCACAGCTTACCCATATTTTGCGTAACTGTAGCTTTAGAATACGAGGGTGAAGTCATCTTAGGAATAATCTACAACCCTAATTTAGATGAACTTTTTGTAGCCGAAAGAAAGAAGGGCGCCTTTTTGAATAACAAAAAAATTTCAGTCTCCCCAACCGAGAAGCTGTCAGCTTCGCTTTTAGCCACCGGTTTTCCCTACGACATCCGCACCAATAAAAATAATAACCTGAATCACTTCGCCAACTTTGCGGTCCGGGCCCAGGCAGTCCGCAGAGCCGGTTCAGCGGCTCTGGATCTGGCTTATCTGGCTTGCGGCAGATTTGACGGGTTCTGGGAGTTTAAATTAGCTCCCTGGGATTCTGCGGCCGGAGTTCTATTAGTACGGGAAGCCGTAGGAAAAGTGACCGATTATAAAGGTAATGCAGTAGATATATATAAAGGAGAGGTTTTAGCTTCCAACGGGAAAATACATCCGGAAATGATAGAGGTCTTAAATTTAGTTAAAGAGGCTTAGAACTTCCAAACTTTCTTTTCTTGCAGTAAATTTTTGACCAACTCTTCAATCTTTTCAATCTTAAAGGGCTTGACCAGATATCCGTCGGCTCCTTCCTGGGTGGCTCTCTGCTGGGTATAAGCCAGGGAGAATCCGGTAATCATAATCACCGGCATTTTGGGTTTTTTCTCCTTCAAAGTTTTCAAAAAAGAAATACCATCCATTTTGGGCATTCTTATATCCGTAATCACCAGGTCAAACTCCTCCTTGTCAATTTTCTTCAGGGCTTCCTCTCCATCTGTGGAACCCAGGGCTTGGTAGCCCATGGCATTCAAAGTTTCCATCAGCATGGAGACCAATATTTCATCATCATCCACAATCAATATCTTCTTGCAAGGTTCGGGTGGGACCGAAGTATTGGATTTTTTGTGGGTCAAAGCGGTCTTGATTAGCTCCTCCATTTTCCCAATTCTAAAGGGTTTGGCTAAAAACCCGTCAGCCCCGGATTTCAGGGCCTGGTCATGGTTGTAAGCAAAGCTGTAGGCGGTAATTATTAAAACCGGTAAGTCCGGCTGGATTTCTTTTATCTTCTTTAGAAGCCGGACTCCATCCACTTTGGGCATCTTGATGTCGGTGATGACAATGTCCACTTTCTTCTGGTTTAAAGCCGCCAAGGCCTCCTCCCCATTGGCCGCACCCCAGGTCTGATACCCCATGCTAGTCAGGGTATCTATCAACAGATTGCGGATGACTTCATCATCATCCACCACTAAAATTTTAGCGTTTTTTTCCATTCTAATTTTGGGTCTAAAATGGGCTTCTTAAATAATATCGAAAGAATTGACCATAAGCTTAAGGAAAAAAGATTAGAAATTGAGACATGTCAATTACTTGACAATAGTTATTTGAATACGTCAATAAAGAGTTACAGGATAAACATCTTAAAGTTAGGTTGGTAAATCGAAGCAATAAAGCGTGTATAATTATTGCCCTTAATGCTTAACTTCTGATCAGGGTTAACAATTCTTGGGTTTTTTGTTGCAAAAGCTCAGGGGTCTCTGCTTCCACGTTCAATCTTAAAAGCGGCTCGGTATTAGACGGTCTAACATTGAACCACCAGTTATCGAATTCTACGGTCAATCCGTCCAGATGGTCGATTCTGCTAAGGGAGTAGATTTTTTCAATTGCCCGTAATTTCCGGGGAATATCTTCGACTTGGCTGTTAAGCTCCCCAGACCTAAAATAACGGTCGATTTCTGCTACCAGTTCCGAGACTTTTTTATTTTCCTCCGACAGAAGCTCCAGAAAAACTACCAAAGTTATTAAAGCTGAATCAGCATAAAAATTGTCAAACATTTTACAAATTTTAGCGTTGAAGTATTTTAGAACTCTCTAAAATACTGAACAAATGCTTAAACAAAAAATCACAAAAGAAAGAACTCTCTGTTATTACCACGCCGAAATGTGTAAGGTTTTTTCTCACCCCACTCGCTTGGAGATAATAAATACTCTGAGAGATAAAGAAATCACGGTGGGTGAATTAGCGAATAAGCTACAGGTAGGGATAGGAAATTTGTCACAACACCTCTCTATGATGAGAGATCGAAAAATTCTTAAAAACAGCAAAGTAGGAAATCAGGTCTTTTATAGAGTCGCCAATACCAAAATGTTAAAAGCCTTTGATCTGTTGCGAGAAATTCTTTTAGAACAGATTGAGAAAGACAGCCTTCTTTTGAGTGGAAAAATGGTACGAGAAAGGAGTTAAGGTGAATAGATTAACTATCTTTTCTATTAATCATCCTAGAGTAACTATCATACTAGCTTTCTTGGTAACTCTTATATTTGCTACTCAATTCCCCAAAATTAAAACAGACACCGATCCCAAAAATATGTTGCCTGCTACCTCTGATGTTAGGGTTTACAACGACCAGATGGAAAAAACTTTTGCTCTACACAAGGATGTGATTGTTTTAGGTATAGTCAATGAAAAAGGTATTTTCAACTCTTCCACACTAGAGAAAATAGAAAGAATCACAGACGAAATTTTCAGACTAAAAGGGGTAGTCTTACAAGATGTGATCAGTTTTACGACAGCTGATAATGTCATAGCCGAAAATAACAATCTTACGGTCAAGCCTTTGCTGACTGGCATTCCTCAAACACCAGAGGAAATGGAAGTTTTTCGGAAAAACCTGTTTGAAAACCCCATTTGGGTGGGTAGGCTTATTTCTCAAAACGGAAAAACCACCGCTATCTATGTTCCTTTGGAGCCCGGCGCTAATGGCAAAGAAATAGCAGAAAAAATTAAAGAAATAGTGAAAAAAGAAAAAGGGGAAGAGAAATATTATGTAGCCGGAGACCCGGTAGCTCGGGATACTTTTGGAGCGGAAATGTTTAAGCAGATGGCCCTCTTTTCACCTTTAGCAGGTATGATTATGATGGTGGCTTTGTTTTTGATGTTTGGCAATATCCCTTTGGTCTTTTCCATCTTGGCTGTGGCTATGATGTCTGTTGTCTGGAGTATGGGACTTTTAATAGGCTTGGGATTTCCGGTACATATTATGAGTTCCATGATTCCAGTCTTTCTAATGGCTATTAGCACAGACAGTATCCATATCTTTAATGAATTTTATTTTCGCTTTAATGAAATTAAGGATAAGAAAAGAGCAGTGATGGATACGATCAACTCCGTTGGTGCTCCAGTAAGATACACTGCCTTAGCCACAGCCGTCGGCTTTGGGGTCTTAGCTATTGGAGGAATTATTCCGGTCAGGGTTTTTGGGCTTTTTGTAGCTTTTGGTACAATGGTCATCCGACTAATGAGTTTTACTTTCTTACCAGCGGTGATGATGTTAATAAAAGAGGATAAACTTTTAAAAACTTCTCAAAGAGACAGTTTAGAAAAAGGAGCCTCAGTTTGGCTGGGGAAATTAGGACGATTTGCTACTGGCAGACCAAAGCTTTTGCTCAGTGTCGGTTTTATATTCTTGGTGTTGGCTATAGTTGGCATAACTCAAATCAGAGTTAATAACAATATGGTCAAATGGTTTAAAGAAAAAAGTGAGGTAAGAGAAGCAGATAAAATAATGAATGCCAATTTGGGTGGAACCTCCCTAGGATATCTTGTGGCACATGCCAATTCAGAAGAGGCTATGAAAGAACCTGAAAATCTAAAATATTTAGAAGCAGTCCAGAAAGATTTGGGAAATGTAGAATTGGTTGGAAAAACCACCTCTTTAGCTGATTTGGTAAAAAGAATCAATAGAGTAATGAATCAAGATAATCCCCCATATGAAAAAATTCCCGAAGATAAGAAAGTCATTGCTCAATATCTTTTTATGTTTGGTATGGCAGCCAAGCCCTCCACTTTGGACAACTTGGTCGATTATCCTTACCAGCAAGCCAATTTAATGGTTCAACTTAAAACCTGGGATGCTCAAGCCATGCAAAAGGTAATTGACAGGGTGGCAGATTACCAAAAGTCTCATCCCAACGGGAACTTGAAGTTCAAACCAGCTGGAATAGCCTATTTCAATTTAGTCTGGAACAACGAGGTTCTCTTTGACATGGTCAAAATGTTCGGTCTGGCCCTGGTTTTGGTGTTTTTAATTTTGAGCTTTAACTTTCGCTCCTTCAAGTGGGGTCTGGTCAGCTATTTTCCTTTAATATTCACCATCCTCCTGATTTACGGGGTAATCGGATTTATTGGAAAAGATTTTGATATGCCGATTTCGGTTTTATCTACTTTGTCTTTAGGAATGGCAGTCGATTTTGCCATCCATTTTGTTAAAAGATTTAAGCAGAGGTTGGCTGAAGAAAATGACTTGCAAAAGGCATTAATCTGGACTGTCGAGAGACCCGGTAAAGGAATATTGAGAAACGCTTTTCTTTTCTCTTTAGCTTTTTCAGTTATGATTTTTGCCAGTCTGACGCCTTACATTACAGTAGGAATTTTTATCGCTTTTTTGATGACGGTCTCGGCTTTTCTGACTTTGATATATCTTCCAGCTTTCATTATACTTTTTCAGAAATTCTTAATGCCTCAAAAAGAAACTACATAGATATAAATAGGAGGAAATGATGCAGAATCTCAAAAAACTGCTTATTGTAATATCAAGCATCTCAGTTGTTCCATCTTTAATTTTTGCTCAAAAAACTCTTTCTCCTTCAGAGGTTGCTTCCCAATATCAGAAAGCTTTCTATTATTCAGGTAAAGATATGAAGGCTTT